>Ga0326511_10002506_pt1 | contig 14854 bp, 11 predicted proteins | sample 0_2496_0518_D_FD_203701 | JGI IMG/M metagenome (GOLD analysis project Ga0326511, IMG submission 203701) | Bovine rumen microbial communities from UC Davis, California, United States - 0_2496_0518 | ecosystem: Host-associated > Mammals > Digestive system > Stomach > Rumen | place: USA... | reverse complement strand
GATTATTGTGAAGCTTTACAAAAAATGAATTTTAAAGAAAGATTAAAAGAAAAAACTAACTCTAATGGAATGCAGAAAAAATATGCTGTCATGAAATTTGATAAATATGCAAGATTAAATCCTCTGTCAGATTATGAAATTGTATTAATGCACCATGTGACTTATTATAATGGTGCAAAAACAGAAGAACATTATAGTCTTGAATATAGAAAAATTTAATAAAAAAAAATAAGGAAGGTTAATTTATTTAACCTTCCTTATTTTAAACTGAAATTTAGTTATTAAAATACTTTTTAAGCATTTCAATAACTAAATTTTCATTTACATCAGGAGTGATGTAAATTTTCTCTATATAGGTTGTATTTTTATCTATATTATAGTATATTGCATAAGTAGCATTATGCAATATACTATAATATGTCGATATCCTACAACCTATATGGTCTAAATTGTATACATCTGGACCTGCATATACAGGCTCAGTGATGTCTTCCCAATTTCCATCAGTTATGCAATCATATCCCCATGGACTGATACAATGACTGCATAACTCTCCTCCTAGTTCAAACTTGATACCCTCTATAGTATCAAGTTTTTCAATTATTGAAAAACTTATACCCATAGAAGATAATGTCCTCCCAAGCTCTGTTTTTGGCTCTCTATAATTGTGGAACACGCCATTTCTGGCAGCTCCACTACTGAGAGCCCAAAGCCCTTTTTTATTATTGATAAGAGGAAATTCTTCTAGAATATCCCCATTATCTCTATATTTCTGGCACAATAAAATTGTGCCTTTTCCAGACTTTTTCGGTACCCTTACAGGATACCATTTCCTCATCTGGTTTCCAATAGTGAATGGTTCTCCTTCCTTTATAGTTTGGAAGATAGAACCATCTTCTCTGTAAAGCACATAAGTGCTTTTATCCGTATACTTTCCAGTTACTAATATTCTCGTCTTTCTCATAACCATAACCTCCTTTCTTTTTTTATTTTTTATTATTGGTTATTAGGTTATTTACATAAATATAATATATCTATGAAGAGTTATTTATTGCGATTTTCATAAAGAACTTATATTATAATAATATAGAAAGGAACATAGAAAATATGAGTAAAAATTTTAAATGTCCTTATTGTAATAAGAAATATTTAAATAAACAAGCACTTTATAATCATATAGAAATAAAACATGAAGATTATATTAGTGAAGAATTTCCTCCATCTAGATTATATTTTAATTATATAAATAATAAAGAAGTAGGAAGTTGTGTTATATGTAAAAAACCTACTGAATGGAATAATGTTACAGAACGTTATAATAGATTTTGTTCAGAAAAGTGTAAAGATAAATATGTAGAAGAATTTCAAAAAAGAATGATTAGAGTTCATGGAAAAACCACTCAACAGATGTTACAAGATCCAGAAATGCAAAAGAAAATGCTTTCTAATAGAAAAATTTCTGGTAAGTATAAATGGTCAGATAATAGTGCTGAAATACAATATACTGGTAGTTATGAACTTGATTTTCTCAAATTTTTAGATTTATTTATGCACTTTGAGTCAGAAGATATAATATCTCCTGCACCACAGGTATTTACATATAATGATAATGGAACTAAAAGATTTTATATACCTGATTTTTATATTCCTAGCATAAATACTCTAGTAGAAATTAAGGATGGACAAGATAATAGGAATAATCATCCTAATAGAATAGGTAGAGATGCAGAAAAGGAAAAATTAAAAGATGAAATTATGAGAAATCAAAGAGATTATAATTTCGTAAAAGTAGTAAATAAAGATTATAGTATTTTCTTGAACTTCTTAATGAAATTAAAAAATAATACAGGAGATGTTGAAGAAAAGAAAGAAAGATTTATTCCAATAGTAGATATAAGTGAAGAAATAAATCTAATAGAAGATAGATTAAAAGTAAATATTATAAATGAAGGAAATATTAGTAAATTAAAAGATACAGATATACCTGAATTTAATAATCCTGAAGATTTATCTAGCTATATGAAAGCAAATATTAGATATAAAAATTTTGATAGATTAATGTCTGCTAAAGAAGTTTTTATTACTAAATCAGGTTCTTGTCATGATCAAGTACAATTTGAAGATTATTGTTTTAATAAAATGGACATTCCACATGGAAAGATATTTTTAATAGAGCATAATAATGATAATAAAGCAGGTGGAAGAACTCATACTTTATTATGGTATAAAAAAGATAATCAATTTTATTGGTTTGAAAATGCATGGGGTGGAGAAGAAGGTATTCATGGACCTTATGCAACATTAAAAGATTTAAAGGAAGAAGTTAAAAACAAAATGCTTAACAATAGTACTTATAAATATATAGAGTTTTCTAATACTAATGGTACTAAAATAGGTGATACTTTAAATGATTATGTGAAAAAATGTTTGAATAAGTAAAGGAGAGATTAATATAATGGGATTTTTAATTAGTGAACAAGAAGAAAGTATGATATTAGAACATATTTCTTTAAAAGATCTTTTAAAAAGACAATCTATAGCAATTAAAGATTTTGATAAAATAGATAAAACTAAACTTAAACAAAGAACTGATATAATAGATAAATATATGAAGAAAAATGGATATAAACCATATACAAAACTTACTGATGAAGAAAAGAAAGAATGTACTGGTAGTTTTATTAAACCATATATTGGAAGTAAAGAACAACCAATTTTAAAACGTTTTGATTTATATAGTCTTAATTATTTTTATGTAAATATTAATAATAGAGATTATTTTGTAAAAACTTTTACAAAAGCTTATAATAATAAAAATGAAGTTGGATGTGGACTATATCCAGTATATAAAAAGGCAGATGGATCTGATGATACAATTATGCTTGATGATCGTATTATACCTAAACGAGATATTATGAAAGATGAATGATATAAAAAACATTTGAAATAGGTGATAATCTAAATGACTATGTAAAAAAATGTTTGAATATGTAAAGGAGAGATTAATATATGGGACTTTTAATTAGTGAACAAGAAGAAATATTAATAAATGAAGGATATTTTAGTCAAGTTACTATGGGATTAAAAATTCATCCTCATCAAAATATAGATGTAACTCTTAAAAAACATTCATATCCAGGATATTTAAATTTTATTAGAAAATGTAAGAAAAAAGAAGATTTAGATTATTTAAGAAGAGATGTATATCAAGGGAAAACTGAATTTTTAAAGATTAGAGATAGAATTGAAAAAATTAATAAACTAGGTAAATGTAAAGAAACTGAAAAGTATTATGATGGAATAAATAAAAAATTTATTAGTAAGGGTATTACCCCCTCAAGATTGTGATAAGACTATTGAATGGTTTGAAAATGTTTGTCTTAAAGAAATCTCTAAAAGAAAAAAAGAATTAAGTAAATAATAAAAAAGAAAGGTTACATAATTGTAACCTTTCTTTTAATAATTTATATGTTTAATACTCTACATAAGTATATGTACTTGAACTTGGATAGTATTGTTTGCTAGTATAAGCTGAAAGACTTCCTGTTGGTACATAAATAATACAGTCCGTAGGTAAACCACCAAAACAGTTGGCGTTATTTAATGTAGGTGGAGTAGAACCTTCAAATTTAATGTAGCCTAAACTATGGCAATATCTAAAGCATTCACCTTTCATATCAGTAACTCCACTAGGAATTGTAATATTAGATAACGCATAGGTTCTATAAAATGCACCTGATTCTAAAGATGTAACTCCACTAGGAATAGTAACTTCTTGCAAGTTCACACATTCAGAAAAACATTTTTCAGGTATTGTTGTAATATTACTTGGTAAAGTAACTTTATTTAATGAACTACAAGAGTTAAAAAGATATGAACCTAAAGTAGTTATTGTATCAGGTAATGTTATTTCTCTCAATCCATCCCAATTATTAAAAACATAGTTATTTAAAGAAATTAATGTATTAGGTAATGTTATACTTTCAATGCTATAACAATTAGAGAAAGCACTATTTGAGATAGATGTTACAGAACCGTTAAACGTTATTGAATTTAATCCATAGCAATTTTCAAACTGATTTGTACCACTAAATTCAACATTACTTTCAAAAATAATTTCTTTTATTGCATCACACAATCTAAAACAACTTCCATACAAAGTAACTGAAGAATTGAATTTTAATTTTGTTATTCCATAGCAACCATTAAATGCACTAATACCTATAGTAGTAAGAGTTGATGGGAAATTAAATTCTCCACTTAAACCATCACAGTTTAAAAAACTATCAGTCTCAAAAGTTTCAATACCTATTGGGAGTTCAAGTTCTGTTAGTCCTCTACACTTTTCACAAAAAGAATCTGGAGTAACAGTTACCGAATCAGGAATATAAATATGTGTTAAACTAGAACAATTTAAGAACATACTATCTCCAAGTGTTGAAGTATTATTTAATGAAACATTTTTTAACTCTACATCATTATTACATATGCTAGAAGCATAAGTAGTCGCAGAACTTGGAAAAGCTATAAATTTTAAAACAGTAGTTTGAAATTGATTTTGCCTTATTGATGTTATATCATTGTGCCATGCTATACTTTCCAAACTAAAGCAATATCTAAATGTACCAATATTCAAAGTTGTAATTGTTTTTGGCAATGCAACAAACTCCAGGTTTTGGAGTGAATTAAAACAATCTGCATTAAGTATTGAATTTTTACCAACTCTAATCTTTTTTATTGAGTGTGTATAAGGTCTATCTGTATCACCATTATTTCCAGTAGCATTTTTCATTAATAATTTATTATTGCTATTTCCTAATGCTATACTAGTACCAGTATCAGGTGTAATAGTAATTGTATAATCTCCACCATTTGCATAAGTATGCTGCGTTCTTATAAAAGTATTTATATTGCTTCCTGTAACAGTTTCTGTACTAGAACCATCGCCCCAATCTACTGTAGCACTACCATTAATAGCAAAACAAAGATAAGGAGATAATCTTCCATCTACTAATGTAAGGTCAACTTCTGTATAATCTTCGTCCCAATAATACATAGCACCAATATCTATTTTTCCATGATTTGTTACATAAGCTTTTGCATCAGCTAAACTCCAATTCCACCCATCAGATGTTAATCCAGAATGAGTTGGAGGAGTAGGAAGAGCTTCTAATTCTAAGAAATCTGATTTAGTATAACTATATACCACCGTACCGTCATAATCATAGAAATTACATTTTTGTTCATCTAAGCTAATATTAACAACGACAGGACTATAACCTATATAGTTTAATCCATCAGCAGTATAACTACCATTGTGTTCTATGTTGATAGGTGCTATAAAATCATAATTCATATCATAATCAAGATTTATATTACCTTTATCTATAGCAATATTATTTTCAACATGATACATATTAAATACTTTTCTTAACATTCTATAGATTTCACCATTTGGTTCAATAATATTAGATGTTGTAAGATATGCTATATCTGAACTGACACGTCTACGAGCAATATTATTATTTGCATAAATTATATTAGTTGCCTTTCGATATTTATCTTCAGTCCAGAAAGTTGTAACATTAATTTCTGTCCATTCAAAAGTTCCACCTTTTGTATATTTATATATTTTTTGAGGAGGAATATCATCGCCACCACCAAATGTTAATGGATAAGATGTGTAACTATTTGTCCAATTAGTCTGCATAATATCAGCTGCCATTAAATAAAATTCTGTTACTTTTTCATAATTAGGAATAACATCATCCAAATTTGCAGTAATACAAATTTTACTATATCCTAAATTGCTTGGTATAGGTGGTACTAAATGATAATCGCTAGGTATTAAATACAAAGCATCATCAACTAATGTAGATGGAAGTTCAGAAACAATATTTATTTCCGAGCAACTTACATTTACATTGATAGGACTATAACCAGCGATGGTAGTCCCATTTGCTTCATAAGTTCCATTTTGTGTTATATTAAGTGGTTGAATGATGTCTTGAGAAGGGTCAACCTCAAGATTTAAAGCATATACTTTAACATCTTCATATACTGCACCTCTATATTGATAACCGTCAGCACCTAAAGTTAACGATGGAAAGTAATCTTTGTTATAATATGATAAATATGGTGCTTCTGATAATATAGTACCATCTTCTAAATATATACTTAAATGATTTTTGACTTTTTGACCATTGTCATATTGAGTTATTTGTCCGTTTCTTAAAATGCAATTCCACAAAAATATAACTGTTTTGTTTTCAAAGAAATATGGATCTGAATTTTCATATCTAACAGGATTACCATTTATATCACCACCTAGTCCATATCTGTCTTCCTCATCTCTCCAAATAATATTTGCACGAGAGTCAGGCGTGTCCCAACAAAAGTTAACTATAAAGTTATATTCATCAAGTGAATAAGACCTATCAAAAGTACCAAACTTAATTACAATTTTAAGTGGAATATCATTATCTGGTACAATGCCTGTGTTAAATCTACCACCTAGATTAAGTAAGCCATTCGCAGTTAATTGCATATTGCTAACTAAAAAATTTCCTACAAGAGTATCATCTTTAACTTTATCATATGTAATATTTTTATTATTTTCATAATCATATATAAAGTCAAATTCTGATATGAGCGACTCTTTAGGAAAATATGGCTCTCCACTACCACTAGGAATTGAAAGAATATTTGCTTTCATATCAGATGGGTCAATTAATCCACTAATATCAGGATTTTTAGTTCTTATTGCATCTGCTATATCAGTAAGAGTTTGTCCGTGGATAATATAATCTGTCATTAGAATCCACCTCCTTCAGCTTGTGCAAGATTTAATGAAATAACTCCGTTTGTAATACTAATTCCAGTACCTGCTGTATAAGTTGTATCTGTAGCAGATATTGTTCCATTATTTATAGTAATATTACTTCCTGCAGTAAGTTTAGTCTGAATAGTACTTGTATCAACTGATACACCATTACTATCAACTGTAATACCTGAGTTACTATATGTTTTAATTGAAAATGTTCCACTAGATAAGTTAAGACCATTTCCATTACTATATGTTGTATCTGTAGCAGAAATAGTTCCATTATTAATAGAAATATTAGAACCAGCTGTTAATAATGGTTGAATAACATTTGTATCTACACTAAGTCCACTACTATCAAGAACTAATCCACTATCACTAGTTTTAATTTTAGCAGAAATAGTAGTACCCGAAATATCAATACCATTTCCTGCAGTATAAGAAGTTCCTCCACCTCCACCACCTGTAGCAGAAATTGTATTAGTTGTTGGATCTATAGTAATATTAGAACCAGCTATCAACTTAGGTTGAATAACACTTGTATCTACACTAAGTCCACTACTATCAACTGTAATACCTGAGTTACTATATGTTTTAACTGAAAATGTATCAGAGTTAAGTTCTAATCCATTTCCATTAGTATATGTACTATTAGTTGCAGAAATAGTTCCATTATTTATAGAAATATTACTTCCTGCAGTAAGTTTAGTCTGAATAGTACTTGTATCTACACTAAGTCCACTACTATCAAGAACTAATCCACTATCACTAGTTTTAATTTTAGCAGAAATTACATCACTTGTAATATCAATACCATTTCCTGCAGTATAAGTAGAACCACCTCCACCACCTGTAGTAGAAATTACATTATTAGCATCAATAGTAATATTAGCACCTGCAGTATAAGTTGTATCTGTAGCAGAAATTACATTTCCATTGATTTGAATATTATTTCCTGCAATATATGAAGTTCCACCTCCACCTGTAGTAATTTGATTGTAAGTCTTAGTTACTTCAGACCAAATATAAAATCCATTAGAACTTATAGTATTTCCATCATAGATATTATATGTATTATCACTTTCTGTATAAGTAGATGTTGATACATTATTACTAATAACACTAGTGTTATATATTAATTCAAGTCCTATTGAACTATCTATTTCACCAGAACGATTTGTAATATAAACATCAGTAAATAATGGAGTTACTCCACTTCCTTTTTCAGTTTTAAATAAACATGAATTATCTGGAGCATCTTCTAAAATATCTTGTCCAAATTCTACCCAATAACATAATTTTTCATCAGAGTTTTTCATATAACGAAAAGCTCTAGCTGAATTATTAGTAGTAAGATAATAATTTAAACCATCAACTGCTCTAAGTTCAGCATTAAAAATAGCAACATAAGATGTGTTACCATTATATTTATATGTAACTTCACCATCATAAATTGAGCCACCTTTATAATACCAAATATCTTCTCCAGATGGGTGATCTCCACCATCATAATATATATCATGACTACAATAAAGTATATGTCCTTTAACATCTGTATTGAGATCTAAGAAATTTTGATCTCGATCATATCCAGCAGGATACCAATCATGACCATTAGTTGAATGGAGAACACATGTATCAGAGAATCCATGATCATAAGTAACATTTCCAAATTCATTAGTAAATCTATTTCCAGTATGTTCTCCTGTTTCAGGGTCATAATCATGTATCCAACCCATTAAACTTTCATCTTGTTCTCCATAAATTTCATATGAAAAAAACCCTCCTGAAAGTACAGCATATAAATTTTCTCTCCAATTTCCACTTCCTACTTTAAATATAATAAATTCAGAATACCCATAATCTTTTGGATCAGGAAATTCGATAGTCATTCTTTCAATATTTTCTTCTAAAATTACTAATGAATTCGTAGAAGTTTCTTTCCAATCAGAAATTTCACTAGCTGATGAAACTTCTTTAGGTAATCCTCTAGTAGTTTTAATATCCAAACTAGAATGATTTTGTAATTGTAAATATAGAGTATCATCTTGACCTTCTTCAGGGAACTCATAATTTATATAAGTTGTTCCATAGATAGTCATTTTTTCATCTATATCATTTACTTTGCAAGTTACATAACCTTCTTTATCTACAGTAAAGACATCTTTTCTATGATTTTCATCTTTACCACCACCTATTACAAATAAGTTTTTATTTCTAGTTGCAGGATTATCTTCATTATAATGTCCTATTAATAGATAACCTGTTTGATTGTGGTGAGATATACTATCATTATCACATTTTAAATAATTACCTTTTACTGTAACTACATCTGCATTAGTAACTACATTTCCCCAACCACTAATATCTGATTTAGTTACATTTTTAATATGAGAATTAGTTGTTAGAAATAATATAGATTCTTCTACATTTTCTACAGTACAATATGTACCCATATTTATAAAGTTACTATTACCTGTAGCAGTTCCCTCACCATACAAGCCCATAACAATATTTCCATTACCTTTAATAGCATTTTCATAACCAGTTACAATATTATTATCACCTTTAATTTTATTCTGTTCACCAGTATAAATATTTGAATTACCACTAATACTACTATACATACCTGCAGAAATATTATAATTACCTGTAATATGATCTATTGTAGTAGCACTTTCATCTCCAGGAAATAGTATATTTTGATTTGATGTATACATACCACCTACAAGGTTCATATTACCTTTTACTGTAATATATTCACCTACAACTGCATTAGCTAATCCATTAACTACATTACCTACACCATTTAAGAAGTTATGAGAACTAGTAGAATAAGATGATGATATTTTATCAATAGTATTTGAATAACCACCTACAATGTTAGCAAAACCTGAAACATTATTATTTTGACCACCCATAAGATTAGCATCACCATTTACAGTATTTTCACCAAAATAAGTAATCATATTACCTTGTCCAGTAACTAATCCTCCTCCCTGTCCATTAACTATATTAGCTAATCCATTAACTACATTACCTACACCATTTAAGAAGTTATTAGTACCATTTGCTGAACTATTAGTACCATATATAGAGTTCCATTGACCACTATTAATAGTATTACCTAGTCCTATAATTTTACTAAAAGTACTTCCAGAACCTATTGTATTACCTTGTCCCATAACTTCATTATAGTCACCACCTATAGTATTACTCTGACCTAAATTAATATTAGTATCATCATAATATTTTCTTAAAGCATAAGGATGATGCCAAGCTAAAGTTGCATTAGTACTATCTTCACCTGCTGTTATTGTAACAAAAGTTGCATTATCAGGATCTATAATAAATTCACCATATAGTTTTATAGTAGTAGTTCCACTATTTTCAATAATTTCACCACCGACTAAAGTACCATATACGTACATATTATTATCATTTACACTTATACCTTGTAAAACATAAGAACTTGTTTTATGATCTTCTAAAATCGTTTGAGCAGTATCTGGAAGAATACATGATGAAGAACTATTAAGATTACCTACTGTTATTAATTTAATGCTAAATAAATCAGCTATTTCTTCTTTAGTAACATAATCTACTAATTTTTCATCAATAAGTCTTTCAATACCTTCTCTAGAAAAATCTCCATTTAAGAGTCTCCAAATTCCATTACTATCATAATAATAAAATTCACAAGTATCTTTTATAAGATAAAACTTTTCTTTATTTTGTTCGACATGAGCTTTTTCATATTCAGTTATTTTTTGAATATCTGTAATAGGTACACGTTCTTGATTTGAAATATCTAAGAAGAGTTCTTTTCTATCAGTTGTTAAAATTAATTGCCCTTCTAGTAAATTAATATCTTCCATTTCTTCACTAGTTGATTTTATAGGCTTAAACCTGATAAATCTATCATTAGACATATATACTTACCTCCAATCTTTTCGTTATTAAAGTTTATAAAATTGTTAAACTTATATAAATTACATAACATATACTTAGTAACTTTTTATTATATAAATATAAAATAGGACGGTGAAAGTATGAGAAGAAAGTATAAATATATAAATCAAAAGAAAAATAATTGTTTTCCTACATGTTTACAAATGATATTGGAAAGAAATAATATTAAAGGTTATAATCAAGACAAAATTGCTAGTTTTTTTGAAAGAAATGAAGAAGGATTTATTAGAATAAAAGATATAAATAAACAATTTTTCTTACCTAATAAAATAAATCTTAAAGAAATATTTTTTCCTTTTAAGGAAATAGAAATGACTGGAATGGATAATATAAAAGATAGATTTGATAATTCAAATAATGATTATATGCTTTTTACTAATTTAGCTACTTTAACTTCAACTAAAGAAGAATTAGAAGAACTTAGAAGAAAAGATGATGAGAAATTATATATTAATCATTGTTTTTTAATAGAAGGAATAAAAGATGAAAATAATGTAATTTTAGTTTGTCCAGAAACTGCAGGTAAAGGTGGAACAGAATTTATTGTAGTAACTTTAGATCAAATATATCAAAGTATGGATAGAGTAGTTCATAATGCAGGATTTGGAATTAGTGAAATAAGTAAGTTAAAATATTAAAGAAAGGAAGTAAATATGGCTAGAAAACAAATGTTATGTGATGAATGTATAGATATTATTTCTGAAAATTTATCTACAGATCAAATATTAATTCTGCAATATCTTAAAAAAGAAAATACTATAAATATGAACCTTTCTAAAGATAAAACATCAATAATGCCTAATGTAAAAGGTATGACTGAATTTAAATTTCAATCAGCTATATCAGGTTTAGAACTTTGTAACTTTGTTAAAAGAAATGCAAATAAAAGACCTAATAAATTTTTTATAACTAAAGATGGAATTAAAGCTTTAGAAATTTATCAAAATAATATAAGAGAAGAATTATCAGGTGGTAATGAAGAATAATGGAGGAATGTTTATATGATTAAAATAGGATTTTTAGGAATCGGAAGTGCTGGAAGTAATGTAACTGAAATTGCAGAATTATATGGATATAGAACTGCAGTATGTAATACAAGTCCAGAAGATTTAGATGCTATTCAATTAATTAAAAATAAAGTATTATTAGGTAGTAATGGTGGTGCAGGAAAAGATAGAAGACTTGCAAAATCAGATGCTAAACAAAATTATGAAAAGATATTAAATCTTATTAAAGAAAAATTTGATGGAATAGATATGATTTATTTCGTATTTAGTACTGGTGGTGGAACAGGTAGTGGAATGTCTCCTATGATGATTGATGTAGTAAGACAATTAATTCCAGATAAAAAATTTGGATGTATTGCAATTCTTCCTGCATTAAATGAAAGTCCAGTAGCTCAAATAAATACTATTGAATGTCTCAAGGAAATTATTAGACTTGAAATACCTTCTTTTATAGCTGATAATGAAAAAATGTATAGAAGTGGTACAATTAAAAATAGAAAAGAAGTATTTGATAAAATGAATAATTATATTATTGATTGTTTTAATCTTATACTTAATACAAAGAGAGTTGCATCTAAATATGGTAATTTAGATCAACAAGATATAATAAAACTTTTATCTACTCCTGGTGCAACAGTTATTACAACTTCTTGTATTGGAGATAAAGAAAGAAAAGAACAAGGATTTTCTTTTGGAAGAAAGATTATGAGTTCTTGGGATAGTTCATATTTTGCACCTATTGAATATGATAAAAATATTACTAGAATGGGATTTATATATGAGCTTCCAATAGAACTTACTAAACTTATAAATTATGATGATATTGAACAAGAAATAGGAAGTCCTCTTGAAATATTTGAAGGTTTCTATGAACCTGATGAAAGTAATATAGTGGTTTCTATATTAACAGGATTAACTTATCCTATAAGTAGAATAAATGAAATTAAAAAATTAATTTCTTCAAAGAAGATTGTAACTGAAGATAAAGATTATGATTCTATATTTGAAGATGTTGATACATCATGGTTTAATGAAGCTAGAAATAAGAAGACACTTAAGACTCTTCAAAATGATCCTGATTTATATGAAGAAGTAGAAGAAGAATATGATGAATTTGAAGAAGATGATACAGCTTCTAAGAAAAAGAAATCTAGTAAAAAGAAAACAGTAAAACCTAAAAAAGAAATTAATATTGAGGATATTTTTGCTAATTATGATTAAACATAATATTATAGATGAATAATTTTGTTTTTTTTTATTGGTAAACTAAAATACTCCTTAAAACATTTTATAGTTTAACAACAACACACAATATGAAGTATAGGTCTCTTCAACCTATACTTCATATTTTAACAAATTTATTATAGAATATAAATAAATTATGAAAGGAAATAGATAAAATGGCTGAAAAAACAATTTATGGTTATATATGTAAAACAGATACTAATGAAAGAAAATTGAAATTCTTTAAAGATTCAATTCATTCAATACAAAATCCTTTTATTTACACAAGTAATTATGTAAATACAACTACATCTAGTAGAATGAATTTACAGTTTACAGCATTATTTAATGAAGAACTTTCAGATTATTTTCCAGATGGATTTATTACTGATAGTGGTAGTATTGCATATGATACTTTCTTTAATAATATGATAAAAATGTTATATTATAAAGATAGCTATGAAGTAAATCCACCTATAGATAATGTTATATGGTTAAATGGAATAGCTGATGAATCTACTGGTTCTTTTACTCCTTATGTATGTAAATTTAATTATGTTTTAGATGATGACGTATTAAATTTTGTTATTACAAACTCAGAGAGTAGTTATATTGATTATTTACCAATAGAAGATCATTACTTTACAGTATTTGATATGGATCAAACTGTAGATAATAGAGAATTATATGATATGCTTATTGATATCAATAATGAAATTGGTAGAGAAAATATTTATAGAGGTGTAGCTCAATTTTCTTTTACAAATGAACATCAAACTAAATACTTCTATATATTCTATTCTACACTAGATGTACCTAATTATGGTTTACAAAAAGAACTTGTAAAAGAATATTTAATAGAAAATTATAAAAAATTAGGTTATGATACTATAGAAGAATTAATGAATGGATTCTTTAAACCATTATTTGATAGTTCTTCTAAAGAACTTTATCCAATGTATGAAAATAATAAGATTCCAATTACATATGCAGATGTAATTGACTATTATCCATATGCAGATGAAAGAACTGAAATTATTCATGTTCTTGATGTAACAACACCTATTATTGTAGCTACTGGAATATCTGATGTATTTCCAAAGTATACTGAGAGAATGAGCACTAATTTAATTAATAATAAATTCTTATTCTTTATTTCAACAGTACTTAATTATTTTGCAGATCCAGTATCTAATCCACTTTCAGAAGAATTTAAGAGAGAATCAGGATATACTGATTTTGGAAGTTATGTATCAGTATATCTAAATGCTGTTGAATGGCAGATTCATAAACAACTTTTAGATGAATAAATAATTATATAGAGAAGAGATTACAAAAATCTCTTCTCTATATTTTTTCTTATTGATTATTCTTTAAAACATCTTCTGGTTTAACTTCACCAACTGTATTAGTAAATCCTAGTACAGCTTTTGTTCCATCTTCAATAAGAATTTCTTTCTGTTGTTCTTCTTGTATAACATCTTTTGGATCAATTTTAATTTCATTATTACACATAATCTTCATCCTCCATTTTATAAATATTTATATAATTTGTTTTCTTTAGAGATAGTATCTAAAGAAATATTAAATTTCTTCATAGCCTTTATAATATTTTTAGCTAATTCTGCTTCATGTTTTTTATCTACATGATGAAACATTCTAATTGCTGATAGAACATGATCTTCATCATTTAATGGAAACTTTCTTTGAGAAGGTATTCCAAAATCTTCATCTCTAAGTTTCTTTCTATCAATAGTTCTTAATACATCTTCATTTATAAAATTACTATTATAATATTTAAAATGGAATTTATCTATATCTAATTGAG
>Ga0326511_10002504_pt1 | contig 14867 bp, 19 predicted proteins | sample 0_2496_0518_D_FD_203701 | JGI IMG/M metagenome (GOLD analysis project Ga0326511, IMG submission 203701) | Bovine rumen microbial communities from UC Davis, California, United States - 0_2496_0518 | ecosystem: Host-associated > Mammals > Digestive system > Stomach > Rumen | place: USA... | reverse complement strand
CATAGTTGTACAATCATTAGACAGACATTTTACTAATGCTGATTACGATCCTGTGTACGATATAACAGACCCGCAAGATGAGGAAACAATAAGTAAGGCAAACAAGATATCAAGTCGATTTGCTGATTTAGATTGGGATTAGGAGAATAAAATGAATAGATATAGTTATTATGGTTTATTGGCTAAACGTGTGGCTACACTTGAAAAGTTGTTTTTAGAAGGCAAAAAGGATCAAGAAGTTCTTAATAATTTTTTAGGTGATGATTATTATAACAAGTATCAAGACATACGTAATAAGATCAAAGATCCTGATTATAAAGACATCTATAAACTAATCAAGAAAGATCCTGATGAAGTAAAAGACTATATTGATAACTTTCAATCAAAGTCAGATATTAAAAAGAAAGACAAGAGTGAAGGTGCTGAACTAATTTATAATAAAGACGGCTGGAAAGTCTATAAAATTACTACGTATAATGCTGCACAGCTATATGGTAAAGGAACCAAATGGTGCATTACTGGTAGGTACCCTGGCCATGAAAACAAGGGTGAGCATTATTTCGATGTTTATATGAAATCACGCGATCTGGACGGTGGTTATTATTTTTATATTGCTGATGACGGCGATAAGTACTGTGTACTTAAAAAGAAAGACGGGACCATTGATTCAATTTGGATGGCAAATGATAAAAGAACGTCTAGTGCTGGCATACGTGGAAAGAGATCCGACTTTCCTAGTGTGCCAGGTGTACTTGAGTTTAACGAAGTATCCGGTGAAGAAAAAGAAAATTTAATACGTAAAGCCGATAAAAAATGCAAAGCTGATCTTAAAAGCTATCTAAATTTGTTTTACGATGATAGCTGCTCATTAGGCAAATCATCCATAAAAGACGGCACTTCTAAGTTTAACTTCAGGGTAAATCTATTTTTCTCAGGAGCTAAAATCAAAGGCACAATAAGTTTAACTTGCAAATCACCAACTGCGTTTGACTTTAACTATAATTTTATTGACTCTGATAAAAAGCTAAACAGCGGTAAAGGCGTGTCGGGCACACTTAAAGATGTAGCACTATTTGAAAATAGCACTGAAGGCGATGACGAAGTACTATATGAAGATTTTTATGGCGCATTAGCAGATGCTGATGATGAGTTGAGAGATTAACAGATGGCCAATTAAAAGTAAACTCATAATGGTGTATATTCATTGTGTGTTTTATTTTACAGGTGTGGTATGTTAAAGTATATCCCTGAAGATACGTCTATTACATTTGCAGAGATTCCTTATGAGATCTGTCTTTGCATAAACATTACTAATTGCCCACATAGATGTGAAGGATGTCATAGCCCGTATTTGCGTGAAGATATAGGCGAAGAGCTAACGTTTAACGCACTTGATTGGATGATAAGTAAAAGTAAAGGCGTAACATGCGTAGTCTTTATGGGTGGCGACTCTGATAAAGACTACATAAAGCAACTTGCACTTCATGTATCGTCGCTTGGATTAAAATCAGGTTGGTATTCAGGCGAAACTTCTATTGACTTTGAAGAGTATGGAAAGTTTCTCGACTACATAAAGGTAGGGCCGTATATAGAAAGTTTAGGGCCATTAAATGCAAAGACTACTAATCAGCGTCTATATAAAATCGATAAAAACGATGGCTCTATAAAAGACGTAACATTTAGATTTTGGAAGTAACATAGTTATAATTAGTTAAGCCAAGCATGTATATAGTATGTGCTTGGTTTTATTTTACTTTCATAAAGGAACATCATATATGATTGTAGCTACGATGGGTCTTATTGGTGCTGGTAAATCTACGCTTACAAGAATGCTTCGTGAAAAGCATGGCTATACAACGTTTATGGAGCCAACAAGTGAAAGTGAAGGCGCATCAGATAATCCGTTTTTAGAGGATTACTATAAAAATCCTAGAAGATGGGCATTTACGATGCAAGCCTTTCTTTTATTTGAACGATATAAACAATTTCAGGAAGCTCATTATAGATCGCTTCGAGGTGAAACTTGCATTCTTGATAGCACATATTATTCAGATTTTGCTTTTGCTCTTGTGCAGCGTGACGACGGATACTTTACTGAAAAAGAGTTTGACGCCTATGTAAGCATGCACTCTGCTTTGCAGCCAAATTTAGTTTATCCTGATCTTATCGTCTATCTAGATTTATCGCCGAATGATACGCTAGAACGAATTAGAAAAAGGTCTCGTGACTGTGAATCGTCTATACCGATTGAATACTTGCGCCACTTGTACAACGCGTATCAAAAGATTCTAAGCGCATTAGAAAGGCGATGTAAAGTTGTTCGTATTGACGCAAGAGATAATCCTGAAACAGTGCTTCATAAAGTAGAGTTGGCAATAGCTGATACTGAAAAAGAGCTTATCTTAAATGGACATCCTTGCTATAAATAGTATCAATATATAGTAAACAGTGTAAAACCCATTAGTTATTGTGTATATAACTAATGGGTAATTTCGTATGAGGTGCACTATGAATAATCAAACAGATCTTAAAATTATCGGCTTTATAGAAGATCCTATTTGTGAAATTAGAGCTATTGACTTTATGTACGTACATAGTGATGCTCTTAAACAAGATTATTATATTATACTAAACTTCATGGAATAGGATACAAATTGTTACAATGTCTGACACTGTTATCTATATAATAGGGACACTTGGAAATATACTATTTGGATTCAAAAGTCTTTTCCAAGTAATTGAGTGTTATAAGAAGAAATCTACAAAGGGCTTGTCACTTGGAATGTTGCTTGCTGATTTTGGTGGTAACGTTGCGTGTGCTTACTTCATATTTGCGACAACAGGATTTAAGCTATTTCCACAGTATATAAATTACGGATTTGCAACACTTTGGCTGATTGTTCTTTTTATACAAATGTTTAAGTACAGGCATAATAAGGGGGATACAGACGGTGTGCAGTTTACTTTGCGAGTTGGAAGAGATCGCATATAAACTATATAAAATACAATGTAGACAGACGTCAGGCGATATAGAATACTTTATAGCTTGGATTAGATCAAGCGCGATTAGTGATAGTGGACATTTAGGTCCTACGCCTGCAGGTGAAAACACAGTTGACTTATACTCACATAACTGCCCTATTCCATACACAGCGTGTTTGTACATAATTGAGGATTGTACAGACTATGACTACGCAGGGTACTATTTAGGCAAAGCAAAAGATATTTTTACTACATTACTATCAAAGTATACTAGCATATATGAGCAAACTGCGATACATGCTTATTTGGATTACATAGACGATTTGTTATATCTTATAAAAGGTGAAGAGCCGATTCCGCCTGAGCCACCAACTCCGCCTGAACCTGAAGGAACAAACTCATATATAACGTCCGACAAATCAGAGATCACGCTTGTTCCTAATGTGTACTATGTGCTGTATGATTCATCAGCTTCTGAGTTTGAGTATGATTATAAGCAAGTTTCAGAAGTTGTTGGAGTATATAATAGTGAAGATAAGCCTGTTGAGTGTGATATACAAATAAAAAGCTTACATGATGGCACTTCATGGAAACTCTACGCTTTCACTACTCAAGAAAACGTTACGATAAACAGAGTTAAGTTTAATACAGAACGTGAAGCAATAGACTACATCATATTAGGCGGGCTTATGACTAGCACTGTAGATAAGCCGTGGATAATTCGAGAAGTTTTCTCTAATATGTACACTGATCAATAGGAAGTAGTTATTATGGGATTTTTATATAGACGATTAAACTTTGCTGATAATAGCACAGGGTCAAACTATAACGTATTCTATGACTTTACTATTAGGACACAAGATGCAACAAACTGCTACTACAGATCAGCATGTGCAGTAAACAGTATGGCTGCTGCATTAAAAGATATGAACATAGGGTGGGATATAGATACTAGTTATGGATTTGCATGGGCTGATGATCCTAACCATGAAGGTTGCAAGATAGTTGAAAATGATATAGCTGTTCCAGTTATGGTTTATCCTACTGATAAAGGATGCGGCCTGATCATGAAGAACTCTATTTCAGGGTGCCAACTGTTTATATCATATCTTTGTGCTTCAAACGGAAGTGGCATAGATTTACCTGCTGATCAGGTAGCTAAAGCGTACGGTGCAAATGGCAGTTACGTATCAAAAGATGATCCTGATAAGCCAAGCTATGTTGGATTTGTGTTCAGCATGATTCCTGGCGATTCTATGCAACGATTTGGCTCATTCAGCGATGGCACATTTATTCCATCACAAGCTACACGAGTTAGTGGATTATGTATGTCTACAAGGACTACAACAGGCGGCTCAGCGGACAGTATGAAAACTTCATACTTAAGAGCTTCATTAACTGCTGATCACACCGGTAAAAAATTTAGTTATGGAATTTTAGCTACGCCATGCTGCGTTGTGTTTTGTGCTAATCATGGTGATACTGAAAATTATCCTGAGCGTCTCATACTGTGCGAGGCATGCGGTAAAATATTTGGCGGTTTGATGCATGACGAAAATCTACCACAATCTAAATATGGGATTTTGTATCTAGCTTTACATCCTGGTTCACAATCAGGCAAAGCGTTCTACGAAAGAGGGAATGGATTAATAGACGGCACTGATTATCAAGAGGTTACTAATCCAACAAACTTTGATGGGACAAATGAATATACGTACGGCACAGGCTCATTTGTAAGAAGTGTTGACTACACTAATTTAAAATCAAAAAATCTTGCAAATATTTTTAATGCAAGCGGTAACGCTTTAGCTCGAACAGCAAATAGACATATCCGTGTAGAGCCTGATCCATATCAGCAGCTTTCACATAACATTAGCTCTGACGAAGCAGGTATCATGTGGTGTCCGTATTTAGTTGGCGTAGTATCAAATAATTTACAAGAAGACGGGATAATTCCAGGAAATGGAATGAAAGGATATCTTGACACTGATCTGTTTAGATGTGCAAGAGTTCCCTATGGCACAACACTGTGCGATGGCAAATTTTTAAGTGTAGGATATAATCTTGTTATTGGATGGGATCCTTCAAATCAGGCTTTATAATTAGGTTAGTCGCTATGCAAGACGAAATGTTAGACACAATCAGCGAATACGCGCAACGATTAAAACGTATAAATTTAAGACAGCTTGCTGGCGATTATGATTATATAGTATCATGGCTAAAGTCGCCAATATGGAATCATGGTGAACATCTTAGACCACATCCTGCTGGTAAAAATACGATAGACGCTTACTCGCACAACTGCCCTATTCCATATTATACAGAGCGAGATATCTTTCTAAACTGCTATAGTTTATCTGAAGCTATTTACATAGTAAAATCTGCAACTGATATTTTTATGCAGCTAAAATCAGAGACATCTGATGAAGATGAGAAAATTGCTTACGAGTCGTATATAGAAAACAACGTTAGTATTATCCATTATGTGGATGAGAACTATGATCCTGAGCATGAGGATACAAATGAAGTTGCTTTGTTTGGCATACTTGATGGTAGTTCCAGTATTGACTTTAAATTTGATAGACTTCCTTTTGGCGTTATAGATAGTTTTATGATGTAGGTACGATTATGGGATTTATATGTAGAACTTTCACTGTTGTAGGTGGGTCTGATGAGTTTCCGTTAGGCGACACAGAAGCACTTCGTGTACAACGTAGTAAAGCGTGTCTTGCTAAATTAGCTGAAGCACTTATATCATGTAACGTTGGATGGCAGCTTGATACAAAAAGAAGTCAAACAGTAACTGATTTTACAGATATTCCTTCTAACGGGTATCCTAATTACCAATCATATCCAGGATTATTTTTTATAAATACTATATCTGGGTGTAAGTTATTTCTATGCTATTTTGGAGGTGAGCTTGGATGGGCAAGTATAAAGCATTTCACTGAAAATATAGGTATACAATATAAGCGGACTAGTAGTTTTGCGTTTGATTGCTGTGGTATAATGGCATCAATGATTCCTGATGGATCAGATAATGAATTTGGTGATCCATTTTCTAATGGCTTTATGCCTGACGACGCTACAAGGCTTTGTGGCACTTGCTTAGGCGGTGCGTCTAATATATACTCAGCTGCATACAGTCCTAAAAGTGATCGTCATTATAAGTATTACGTTTTAGCTACTCCGTATGTGTTCTGTATATATGCAAACTCTGCAGTTGGTGCTGATCCAACGTTACCGTACGTTCCTATATATGCGACAGGTAGAATTTTTGGAACAGTTTTCCATGAAGAAACTTCAAAAAACGCAAAATATGGCACATACGCGTTTAGACGTAGAACAGAGAGCTATGAAGGGTATGCGGCTATTACGTCATCTTCGTTAATTATAGACACCGGCGGGTATAAAAGAACAATATATGTGCCTGCATATAGTATAGCGTTAGTACATCAGGTTGACGATATATTTCCAACTGCAGCAGTATCTAAACAAGACGGTACTTGGCTGATTGGCGCAGAGGGTGACAGCGTTTCTGGCTACCCATACTATTTTACATATTCTTTCTGCCCTGATTATTATCAAATATGCTCTTACTTTCACTACAAATCAGGCACAACAAGATGGATACCTATATATGTTGCAGTGTTGAGTACAAACTTAAACAGTTATGGCATTATACCTGGAGATGGTGTAAAGGGTATATTAGACACTAGTTTATTTAGGTGCGGCATTGGGACGCGTGGACAACTTTATGATAGCGGAAATTTTATATGCCCAGAGGATAACATTGGACTATTACTAGGATGGGATCCTTCAAATGATTCTACAGTTTAGTTAAATAACTTATACTTTCTATGTAAATATATACACGTGAAGCAAATCGTTTCACGAGTAACTTTTTGTTAATTAGGAGAAATTACTTTATGAAAAAACTTTTAACTGTTCTTCTTACATTTTGTGCTGTTCTTTTCTTTGCTTGCGATGACAATAACAAAGAAGATAAACCTGCTACATGTGATCCTGCATGTGAAGAAAATCAGGAATGTAAATGCGCTGACAATGCTTGTAAATGCGAAGACAAAATTGTAGAGGAATGTAAATGCGACGATGGCTCTGTTTGCCCTGAAGGCGGAAAAGACGCTTGCACAAAAGAGCCTACTTGTGATCAGACGTGTGGCGAAAATCAGGAATGTAAATGCGAAGCTGATAAATGCGAGTGCAAAGATAAACCGGCTGTGACTGAAAAATGTGATCCCGCTGGCACACCCGCTTGTACAACAGAATGTAAAGAAGACGAAGACTGTATTTGTCGCGAAGACACTTGGCAGTGTGTCCCTAAAAACGTTGAGCCAGCGTGTAACCCAACTTGCAAAGAAACTGAAGATTGCGTATGCTCTGACGCAGCATGTGAGTGCAAAGCAAAAGATCCTGCACCTGCAAATCCTTGTGAAGGAAAATCTGAAAATGACGAGTGCGGCGATAAAATGATTTGCAAGATGGAAGCTGAAGCTCTTGTCTGCAAAGCTGATGACACTGAACCCGCTCCTACTGAACCTACGCCTGCTGAACCTGCTGAATAGTTTGTAGCGTGATTCCCTAACGTTTATGCGTTAGGGAATGCTTTTATCTAAATATTAAACAAACTTTGAAACCCTAAATAAAGAGGTAGTGAAATGAGATTCTTTTACAGTTTTATTTTATTTAGCATGTGTTTAATTTTCCCATTTGCTGCCTCAGCAGAGATGCCTAGACCTGAACTAATAAATGGGAACTCGAGTAACAGCGAAAGCTCAGATGAAGATGGTAGTGATAGACCTGCTAGAGTAACTAATGCACGAGACCATAGAGCAACTCCGAAACCTGTACAGCCTGCAAGAGTTAACTCACATACTAGCCACACTTCACATACTACTTCACAAGTAAATAATGGCTATCCACATTATGTGCATTATAATCACTCAAACACAACGTATCCAACGCATTATGTAAATAGAAGCTATACAGTAAGTAGACCTACTTATAAACCGGCTGTGCATCATACGTATAGGCCAACGTGTAGATCATGCTACTCACCTACTGTTATATATTCTAAACCGTCTTACACTTCATATAGTGTGTCAAGCACGGCTTCTACGTCAAGCACTTATGTAGAGTATGAAAATACTTACAAGTTTGGATTCGGCATTAGAGGTGTTGTAGCAACAAACTCGTCGTTTGGGAATATCAATAACGATGTGTTTGGCGGGATTGGATTCTATATAAAATATCGTCCAATAAGATACTTTTCAGTAGAGTTTATAAACGACTATTTGTTTGGAACTCTAAAGTATGATAGTGACTATACTCAAGAGTTTACAAAGGTGCCTTTATCAATAGGTGCAAGATTTCACTTTTTAGACTATGGAAGCTTTGACGCGTATGCTGCATTAGCTGCTTCAATGTCTATATGGTCTTATGTAAATCTATACGATAGCAAAAGATACTATGAAAAGAAAGGTATTCAGTTTGGCGGGCAACTTGGTGTAGGTATCGGATATATCTTTGATTCCGTTGAGATTAGCTTTGACGCACGCTACACATTAGAGCCTGTTCCTAACTGTGTTCCATATTATGAGAACTTATCAGATGATTATCAGATGGTGCATGGCGCGTTGTTTTCACTTAATTTAGGATTTTCTTTATAGAATACGTATAATACAAATGAAAAGGCCAACACTATGTAAGCTTGAATCATTAGAGTGTCGTATAAAAGTGTTAGAAGATTTCTTTAATGAAGAAATCGATGATCAAATTCGTAAAGTAGGAAATAAATGGAAGATTCTTAAAAGCGATGGGCGAAGCTTTTGGGATGCTGAAGCCGCATTAAGAGCGTATTGGGCAAATAAGCATTAGTCTTTATTTAACCTCTTTGCATTATTGGAGAATAAAATGATTAAACGTAATACAAATAGTAAACTTACATTAGAAGAAAGAGTCACTAGATTAGAAAAGTTTATTAAAGAAGATGCTGAACTATCACACCTTATTGAAGCTACTCATAATGCTGTAAACGACTTAATAGACATGATTAGTAATCATGAAAAGCAAAGCAAGTTTCTTGATATGATGATTCATAAAGAAGATAAAGCTATAAACACTATTATTGATTTTATAGCAAATCATTACTATTATGATTTTAGTAGAGGTTATCTTCTAAGTAAAAGATCAGTAATTGCTGAAGAAGCTTCTGAAGTCGCTAGTGATTTGGCTATTTACTTTGATTGGGAAGATAAAGGCTACTTTGATGGTGACGGTGATTTTGATGAGTCTTTAAACTGCACACGTAAACCAGTAAAGAATGAAGCCGCTTTTGCTGATGTACTAGAACTCGACGACGATGAGTACAGCAAATTAGCTGCAATGCTTAGCTCTATGGTTCCTGCAAAAATGCGTAAAGCGTTACGTATGGGTGCTGATCCTGATATGTCATCTGTAAAGTATAATCATGGCAACGGATGTACTGCATTAAGAACAGCGGCTATCATGGGTGAGTATGAACCGGCTAGAATTTTAATTGAAGCTGGTGCTGATGTAAATGCAAAAGACCCAGTTGGTAAAACTCCTCTTGATTATGCAACAGCCGGTGGCTTCGATGATATTGTTGAGTTATTGCTTGATAATGGTGGAAAGTCTGATCGTGATGTTCGTAGACGCTCTCGCAGTTAATATGGTATAAATAAAATTAAGCGGTGTAGTGAATACATTACGCCGCTTTTCTGTATCATAAGGTTTACTTTGCACTATGTTAATAAATATCTATTACTAGTGTATATTAGTTAAATGTATTGTATTTATACAGCTTATAATACTGGAGAATAAAATGATTAAACGTAACACAAATAGTAAGCTCACATTAGAACAGCGTATTGCTCGTTTAGAGAAATTACTAGTTAAAGAAGGATGTCGTGGTCGTAGATGCGAAGGTGACTTAACAGATGACAACCACTATGATCTACTCGCTTGCAAAGACGAATTAAAAGCTCGTCTTAGAAGAGAGGGTATGGGCCCTGATGTTGCAGACGTTGAAATTGACGACAGAGACGAAAATGTTGTTGTAACATTAGATTGGGAATACTTTGGAACTGTTCACTATTATGTCATGCCTACTGCAAAAGGCTACAACGTAGAGGATGACTATGGTGATAAAATGCAGTTTGGTACTCTTGAAGGCGTTGCAGAGTATATCGCAGAAGAAGATGCTCAAGCAATGGCTGATTTATAATTTATATGCGTAAACAAGCATAAAATAAAGTAAAGTAAAACCATAGGCTGTTAATTCACCTATGGTTTTATTGTATGCTTAAGTGTTTACAGTGAGTAACAAAGCTCACTTAATTTATGATTTTCTTAATAAGGTGACGTAACTATGAAAAGACGTCTTGTTTTAGAGTATCGTATTAGAAAATTAGAAAAAGCTATATTAGAAGATATTGACTCAGATCTTGACAAGATGTCTGATGATATACTTAAGAAAGATCCGTACGTTGATTTAGATGCTGAACTTTATAAAAAGGCAAAAGATATAATTGACAAAGAGCCTGGCTATTTTTATAAAATGGATCCTTTTGGTGACCGCATAAGAACATACAATACTATTGAAGAGTGGCTCGATGATAAAACTGCCGATATCCAATTAAATCCTGCACGCCCACATAAAGGTGATGTTATTAAACAGCTTAATCTTACAGTCAAACGGCTAACGCACATGGTTGATGGCCTTAAATACGTTAGAGGATTAAAAAACTATATAAAAGAAATTTCTAATATGAATGTGCTAGTTGCACAACAAAAGTTAGTTAGTGCGTTAAGAAAAAGAATAAAAGAAGTTGAAAAGAGTAATAGTGACAGTAAAAAAGCAAAAGATATAGCTGATACACACTATAGAACTGTCAATGATTGGATTGATTCAATGGTGTTTAACAACGAAGTTGAAGCTGAAGATAAAGCAACAGGTCTTAAATATGCAATCAATCATCTTAAAGGAATGTTAGACGATCAAACTTCTGCACGTCTTAAAGAAGGTGATTTGAGTTTCGGATTACATAGAGCTGCTGAAATTAAAAACGACATTGAAGAATTACGTAATACAAATGTGCTTATTGCTAATCAAAAAATGGTATCTGCTTTACGAAATAAAATTAGAGAGCTGGAGTCAGAATTAAAAGATATTAAAAATAGAAAACAACTTGAGAGTTTAACATACGAAGGCAGGCAAGATCAAGAAGTGCTTAATAACTTTTTAGGTGATGATTACTACACAAAGTATCAGAGCATAAAAAATAAAATATCTGATCCTGACTATAAAGATGTGTATAAACTTATAAAGAAAGATCCTGACGAAGTTAAAAACTATATTGACAATTTCAAGTCAAGCAGAGATTTAGTAAAAGCTGCAAAAGAAGGCGCTAAAAAGTTATACGAAGATTCAGATTGGGTTGTGTATAGAATAACTTCTTATGACGCTGCAAAGTATTATGGAAAGAATACAAGATGGTGCATTTCAGGTAACTATCCTGGACACGAAGGCTTAGGCGAAAAATACTTCAATGACTATATTAGAAATTATAATCTTGATGGTGGATACTACTTCTATATAAGCAAGAAAGATCCAAATGAGAAATACTGTGTATTGAAAAAGATATCAGGAGATATTGCGTCTATATGGGACGCGTCTGACACTGATCTAGGTAACTCTGCATACTGGGCTGATCTTGATTTGCCTTACGTTAAAGAGATAGGTCTTAGTACTGCAGAGCAAGAAGATTTATTATTTGCCATACAAGATGGCGATCTTGAAATGGTTAAACAATGTGTTAATGATAATACAATAAATGCAGTAACGCCTACTGGATGGACACCTTTGATGATAGCTGCGGCAAAGAGTGGTAACACCGCTATTGAAATTGCAGAATACTTAATAGACAATGGTGCTGATGTATCGTATGTATCAAGAGATGGTAAATCAGCATTAGTGGTTGCTAGTGAAAGTGGTCACTATGAAATGGTGAAGCTTCTTGTTGAGTATGGGCATGCAGATGTAAATAATCCAATGACTGAATATGGTTCTGCTGCATATTTAGGCACTGATGATGAAGACATTGAAGAGTATCTTATAAGCAAAGGTGCTAAGATATATTAAACTGTATCTATAATTTGTGTACATTTATTTAATTAGCATTTATAATGTAAATAATTAAGATTGTAGTAGTAAACCCATAGAGACTATTAAATCTCTATGGGTTTTGTTGTATATGTATGTAAACAGTATATTGATAATACAATAGGATATAGATTGGCAGAGGATTTTAAGAAATGAAATTTAATTGTGATCCAACATTTGAAAGTAATAATCTCGACTTTTATATAGTATTCAATGATGCACCTTATGCTGCACTTAACGGTTATAAATTTGACGTTAAGAATTTTCTTATTGATACAGACGTTCATGGATTTGGCAGTCCTAAAACAGAGATTACTTTTGACTTAATGTATAAGAAAGCTATTGATAAGAATAGTAACTTTATACATTGGTTCAAAGATGTATACTCGCTATGTGGTGATAAATCAGAGGTCACTTTTAATCCACGTTATGCCGAAGATGTTATACTGTATATGGGAGATGGCAATACTGGAAAGTTACTTCGTAAATGGACTTTGTTTAAAGTATTGCCAATAGAGTACGTTGATAAGTATAGCGGTGAGTGGGATACAATATCTTTTAGAGCAACACTAATGTCAGTAGAAGATCTTACTGAAAAAGAGAAGAAAATGAACGACGAGAAAGAACTGTCAAGCATTCTTAAAAAGGCTCAACCGTATGTTGAACTAATAAGTCTACTTGATAAAGTTGAAGCACACATTGATAAGCATGGTTTACCTTCATCATTTGAAAGTGTAGGCAAAGAATTTGCTGAATCTTTGAATCGCTACAACAGCATTCTTAAAGACTTGTGTGTCTGTATAATGAAAGATGCCTATAAATAAGTTTTAGAGAGTAATAGCAATGGATGATTTTAAGATTGTAATTGATGGCAAAGAACATTCATGTACTAAATGCGATAAAGTATATATAGAGATTGACAGTTCAGTAGAAAGAAGTGATGTGGATTGTACAGAAATAGAACGCCTTGTTGAGTCTTTCAATATTTCAAGAGAGCCTATATCTTGTACAATTCATATTAAAAAGAAAAGCCCTAATTATAAAAGAATGCGTAAATTTTTCAAGAAGCTATTAAAGGAGTGTACACAAAATGAGAACTGATGAAGAACTAATCGCTGAACACAATATACAGGTTATAGCATCTGTGTTGCTTGAAGTAATGAATGTATTCCGTAAAATAGAAGGTTGTGAAAATAAATATATTAGAGATCTTGGAGATGAATTACTTCATAAATACGGCGAGCAATTAAGAGATATTGCCGATAATGGAAATAGCATTTAATAATAAAATTGGAGATAGGTATGGAATCATCAGCTGATCATGTGAAAGTTACAGATTCAGAGTTCGGTAATATAGACGATAATCAGTGGTTTATAGTATTTAATAGATTTCCGAACTGTAACTTAAACTGCGTTGAGTTGCGTGTATGTAATTTTAGTATAGAGCCTATGTCTATGCTTTTTAGTGATAAGCTTAAAATTTCATTTAGTGTAATAGACAATGTTGAAGACGTTATACGAGATGCTATGAAAAATTGGTGTAACAACATTGACTATAAAAGTACACAAACGCCTATAAACGCTGAGCTTGTTTTGCGTGATAGTAACGGTTTACCTATTAGTACGCTTAAAAAATATTCACTATCTGAAGTAACACCAACAAACATTTCATTTGGGTGTGCATTTCGTAATAAGTCACTTATTGAAGTTGTCTTTACTGCAGTAATACATAATAGCGATAATAGTAATCGATGTGAAGATTGCAGTAAGCAATTAAATGTAGACTGCATTGAATACGCAAAAGCAGCAGTTAGTTTATTAGACAAAATATCTGAAATTAAACGCATGATTGACGAGCACGATAATTTATGGGAAGACACTTTTATGGACGCATTAAACAATTACGAAGCTTTTCTACAAAAAGAGTGTACAGATATGCTTAGGTCCATTATTAAAGACAGCCACATTTAGTAATATCTATAACTCTGTAGTAAATTTTAATTTTACTTATGTGGAGATTATAGCCAATGAATGATAAATTGTTAGAGTCACGAGTTGCTAAACTTGAGCGACTAATGCTTACAAATAAGAGAGCTGAATTAGAGCGACGCATTACAAAGTTAGAGAAGATTATCCGTCACAAAACACTTGAAGGTGGCGCGTCTGGGCACATGGCGCATATATATGATTACACTGATCTAACTCTTACTGAAGTCAAAGACATTATCACTAATTTGTTTTCAGGCAAAGTTGAAGACGTTACTGAAAAGCTTGACGGTATGAACATGCAGTGCACTGTAAATAACGACGGTAACGTTGTCTTCATACGTAACAAAAAAGATCTTAACTCGCCTACAGGTGGTATGTCTCTTGATGACGTTATCGCAAAATGGGCAGGAAAAGAGCATGTGTCTAAAATCTATACTGACGCGTGTAACACTATAACAAAAGTATTTAAGAAAATAGGTAAAGAGTTCTTTAATCCAAATAAAGACACAAAGATTCTTGCTAACTGCGAATGCATAGGATCAGGGAAAACTAACATCATTCTATACTCTAACGCACAGGTTGACTTTCACAACTTATGGGTATACACACGTGATCCTGAAACAGGTGAGTGGAAGAAATCTGATGTGACAACGAAAGGGTTAGACACGCTTGAGAAGGCTTGCGATGGAAT
>Ga0326511_10002503_pt1 | contig 14874 bp, 25 predicted proteins | sample 0_2496_0518_D_FD_203701 | JGI IMG/M metagenome (GOLD analysis project Ga0326511, IMG submission 203701) | Bovine rumen microbial communities from UC Davis, California, United States - 0_2496_0518 | ecosystem: Host-associated > Mammals > Digestive system > Stomach > Rumen | place: USA... | reverse complement strand
CCACGCTTTCCGACAATACGCCAGAACAGATTAAGGCGGCAGCACAGGCGGGAATTGCAGCATCGTTGTGGAGTGTGGGGGATAAGACGGCGAATATCTCTATTGGAAGTTTCAGTGGTATTTCCGCTACAACGAATATCGCCGCGTTTATTATTGGGTTTGACCACAATAGTAGTAAGGAAGGCACGAATAGAATACACTTTCAGTTTGGAAAGATTGGGACTACGGATGTGGCGTTTTATTCGTTAGCAATGAATAGTAGCAAGACAAATAGTGGCGGTTGGAACGGATCAAATATGCGAACTACGCATTGTCCCGCCTTTAAATCCGCATTGCCTTCTTCATGGCAAACTGCTATCGCTGCAACAACAAAGTATACTGACAATACCGGTGGCGGTTCTAATGCAGCTTCATACGTTACAGCAACGACGGATGACATTTTCCTGCTTGCTGAATACGAAGTCTTTGGAACGGGAACCTTTGCAAATAGCGCAGAGCAGAATAGCCAGGCACAATATCAATATTACATCAACGGCAATAGTAAGATAAAGTATCAGCATAATGCTACTTCCACGGCTTGTAACTGGTGGCTTCGCTCTCCTTATGCGGAAGGTTCCAACCGTTTCTGCGGTGTGTACTCCGGCGGGTCTATCACTCGCCCCTATGCGAGCAACTCGAATGGGTTCGCGCCGGGCTTTGTAGTTGGGTAAGGAGGTATGTCTATGCAATACATCACCCATCACCGCCTTCGCGGCAAGGCTGCTTGCGGCCTTGAATTAAATGTACCCTATGCCACCTCCTTCTCCACCATTGGCAACTTTATCGCTACAAACGATAGTAAAGCCATTTGTTATACCACATCAGAAATGGCCCACAAATACTTTGCTCGAAACGACGATGGTCAAGGCTTGCGTCGTGGCGCATTAACCTATGCTATTGCCTACAGCCAACGCCACCGTACCAACACAGAGGGTAATCGAGCCCAACGCTTCACAGACGAGGAAATAGAGACTTTGGAACGTGATTGGAGCAAATATTTGATTCCCGACATCAGCGTTATATTGTTCAATCACGATTTCTTCAATGCTGAAGTTGATGATTTGGAGAAAATGGCAAAAGCACTCAACATTGTAGTCAAGGAGGACAAATAAATGTACATCATAAAGAGTGAAGGTGAGCGTATCGCACTTTGCGAAGCTCCCCGCTACATTAAGGTAAACCCACAAAACGGCTGTTTTATTCAGACGCAGGAAACTGATGCTCAGGGCATTGCCGTTATGGGTAATCCCTACAATTTGCCTGGCCACACTGAAATTATGCGCGATGTCTTTATTCCCACCGAAGGCGGCGAGGAAGGCGAAGGCACGGTAGAAAGGCAGGTCGCGCCGGAGGCAGAGCTTGAGCGCGTGGATGATTTCTCGTTCCTGAAGGGCCTGGACGATAAGAACGTGAGCCAGGACGACGATATTACCAACACCATGCTCGCTCTATGCGACGTGTATGAGATGTTGGCGTAAGGGGGAATGACGAATGGCGGCTATTTACGCAAGCCTTATTAGGAAAGGGCTGAAGACCATTGAGGATGTTCCTGAAAATCTGCGGGAGGCTGTTGAAAAACTTCTGGCAGAAGATAAGTGAAATGTGTGAGCGCGTCACCCAAGGGGTGGCTTTTTTATTGCTCGGGAAGGTGGTGAATGTTGTGGCGATTGTGTATGCGACTCTGATTGTGAAGGGGAAGAAGACCTTCGCGCAGGTGCCCGCTGCTCTGAAGGAGCAGGTGCGGCAAATTCTGATCGACCTGGATCTGCCGGAGCTGGCGGAGGAATGATGTCGATGGAACGGGACCCCAAGATCCGTGAGGCCATGGAAAAAGTCATGCGGATGATGGAAGAGGAATAAAAAACGACGGGCTCGTCTTAACCGGCGAGCCCAAACTTATAGGAGGCGAGCATTATGGCAGCTTGCGAATTGCAACGCAATTATACGACTCGCTTTTGCCTGTTCGCCATCGACAGTGAAAGCGACCTTGATATGTTGCCGACGGCAGAACGCGTTGGCAGCGGAGACCTTATTAGTTCCACCTATTGCTGCATCGGATCTCGAGCAAGGGGTAGCGATGGAACACAGTATGTTTTGAATGGAAGTAATCAATGGATCGTTTACAACGGCGGTTCCGGCGGCGGTGGCGGCGGCGATTACGGCCCCGGCCCTGAGGATGCGGAGGAAATCACCGACGCTGATCTTGAGGCACTGTTTGGCAATTAGTGGAGGGAGGTAACATATGGCGACCAAATATTTAAGCTACGAAGGTTTGCAAAAATATCATGCTCTGCTTACCGCATATATCGACAGCGCCGACAATAAGGCTTTGAAGCATGCGCGGCTGGAGGAAGGATTCTTGAAGCTGTTCAAAGATGATGCTCCTGCCGCTGGCGAGATCCCCGATTTTGACCTTGAACTTCCGCATGGTGGTAGCGATGTCGATGTTATCACGGATGAGGAAATTTATGAGATTTTTGGCGTCGACCCAAACAGCATTGACGGCCAGCAAGGCGAAGAAAGCAATCCATGATAATATTCCGACAAAAGCGTTTTTCATTCATGACGATCAGATATTTGGTATGAATTATATATAGCTGCCATCGGCGGAGAGATTTGAGCGCTCTCCGCCTTTTGGCGTGCGGAAAGGAAGAGTTATATGGAAGAAAATGTTTATTTGACTTTCGAACCGGAATCCGACGCCCCTGATGGCTGGGATGCTAATGCCGTTTTCGTGCGCGATGGCAGAGGTAATGTAATTGAACTTGAGATTCCGGACGATACGGAGGTGAGCGAGAATGTTGGAAACGATTAAACTCAACTCCGTGGGCGACCTTGTAAAGGTTGCCAAGTATATGACCGGCTATTCCGAAATGAAAAAGGCCGGGGAGTTTTTTGACGAGGATTTTGAAGTACACGTAAAGACTTGGCAGGAAAAGAACGGGCTGACGGCTGACGGCATTATCGGAGCAAATTCCTGGAACAAGATCGCAGCCAGTGCCCCCACATGTTCCACCAGCAAGAACACCAAGTCGGCGTATACCTGCGCGGTTCAGATCCTTGTTGGCGGCTTGACGGTTGACGGAGCTTATGGTTCCAAAACTAAAAAGGCTGTCGCTGCTTACCAGAGCGCGAACAAGCTGACTTCGGACGGAGCGTGCGGGCCGAAGACGTGGGCGAAGCTGATTGGGGCAACGTCGTCTTCAAGCAGCAGCTCGGGCAGCAGCGCAAGTGGTTCTACGGCTGGCGCTGGTGCAGGGCAGACCACAAGCGGAGGCAAGGTGCTGAACAACTGCGTCCATTATCTGCAGTGGGATTCGCGATGGAAGAACAAGAAGTACAGTACGCATACCAGCGCTCAGACCATTGGCAACTCTGGTTGCGGCCCGTCCAGCATGGCTATGATCATGGCGACATGGATTGACAAGAAGATTACGCCTGTTGAGATGTGCAAGCTGTCCGTGGATAACGGATACCGCACTTACGACAACGGCACGGCCTGGGGTTTCTATCAATTTGTATTCAAGCACTACGAAGGATTCTCCAAGTTCGTGCAGACCTCCAGCGTGGAGACTTTAAAAGCTGCGTTGAAGGACGGAGCGCTGGCGGTGTGCTCAATGAACAGCAATGACAATTTTTTCTGGACGAAGGGCGGTTAGGTGAAATGGCTGCCCCTAAACACGGTGAACCTGGACATCCAGGGTGTGCGTTAATACGTGCTAACGGTGAAACCTAAGTCTCAAAAGAGATATGGCAATACCGTGTCAAGCCTCGCGAGAGGAAGATGTAGAGACTATTCCGTAAGGAAGTAGGCCGTCGGTGAAACTCCGATGGTCGAAGCGCCGTGCTCCGCATTGCGGATGAAGAGATAGTCCGGCTCCTGCGAAAGCAGTGAGGTTAAGCATTTTATTACAGCGATTGGCTATGATAGCAAGGGCTACATTTATGCCAATGACCCGAACAAATCCTCAGCGCCGCGCAAGCAGCTACAGGATAAGTTCAAAACCTGCATGAAGCAGGCGTTTATTTTTTGGCCAGCAGTTAAAGAAACCAAACCAGCCGAAGAGGCAAAGACGGAAACCCCTGCGGCAGGAACTCCGGCTGTGTCCGGCGCGACTGGCACCAACATCATCGACATCTCCAAATGGCAGGGAACCATCGACTTTGACAAGCTGAAGAATGAGGTTGCCCTTGTAATTGCACGGGCTTCCTGTGGCAGCGACAAGGATATCAGAATCGACGAATACGCTAAGGCCATGAACGACAGAAAGATACCGTTTGGTGTGTACTGCTATTCTTATGCTGGTGACACTGCCAAGGCGAAGGATGAGGCGCAGAAGATCGTCAGCTATGTTTCCAAATATAATCCTCTCTTCTATGTCATGGACGCTGAGGAGAGCAAGATTACAACGGCTTCGATCAAGGCGTTCGCCGAAGAGCTGCGTGCTCAGGGTGCGGCAAAGATCGGCTGCTATTGCGCTCATAATCATTACAAGGATTACAGCTTTGACTCTGTGCGCAATCTGTGGGATTTCATCTGGATTCCGCGCTACGGCTCTAATAATGGAACCATCGCGGGATCGACAAAGCCTTCGTACAAATGTGACCTGTGGCAGTATACCAGCACTGGCAAGATTGCTGGCATCAGCGGCAATGTTGATATGAACGTGATTACTGGTGATGGGCATGACTTGGCTTGGTTCCTTGGGGGCAGTGCGAAGAGTGACGACAAAGTGGAACCTGTGTCCGCCGGTCAAAAGGTTCAGGTTGTGAACGGCAATGTGAATGTTCGCACGCTTCCGAGTACCGACGGTGCAATTATTGGCGTCGCGTATAACGGAGACGAACTGGAGTATGGCGGCACGATTGCTGATAATGGCTGGTTTGCGGTTGTGTATAATGGGCAGCCGGCTTGGATCTCTGGCAAGTATGGACAGTTGGTCTGATTTCCGGGGAGGTGATTGCGATGGCGAATGTACCGACCGGAGTTGGCGACCTGACCTTTAACAGCCTTGTCGTTGGACTGGCTATGTTGCTGCTGATCATAGATGTATATATTCGTGTCATGACAGCGGTAAAAACATATAGAGAGGAAAGGGGGAGAAGAAAGCATCCTATGGACACGTTGGAAGCAAAAGTTGATGACCACGACAAGAGGCTCAAGAAAGACTATGAGCGACTCAATGATCTGGAAGACGGCAACCGCATCATGATGCGTGCCATGATGGCGCTTCTTTCCCATGACATCAACGGGAACTCTGATGACAAATTGAAAGAATCGCTTGAAGAAATCCAACAATACTTAATTAACAGGTAGAGGGAGGATACGTTATGTTCAATTTTAAGAAATGGATTGCGGCTGCGGGGGTTAGGGCGCTAAGGACGTTTGCCCAAACAGCTGCTTCGCTGATCACCGTTGGCGCGGTGCTGAAGGATATCGACTGGATTTTTGTGCTGTCCTCTTCTGCTGTTGCCGCGATTTACAGTCTGCTGACCAGTGTGGCTGGACTGCCGGAAGTGGACGATGGGACAAAGAAGGACGAGAAGGAAGAGTAAGGTTGAGGGTGTCGTTTCGGCGGCACCCTTGGTTTTTTCCCTAAAATTTTGGTGGTTGACAAATAATGAAAGATAGCATATTATGTAATTAGAACCCTTATGAATGAGGACACGAATGATTGAGTTATATCATGGCACAACAACGAGCGCTGGGCACTCTATAGAGAAGGTCGGAATTGATGTCGATTATTCAACAAAAGAATTGTTAGACTTTTCTAAAGGATTCTATACTACGCCTAATCCGTCGTTTGCTCTTCGGACCGCTAAGAATCGGTTCAGAACAAGAAAATTGTTTTCGAAACTATATCAAAGAGAAGCAGGAATTGTCATCGTTGCTCTCGAATATAGTGATATACTTGGGGACAGCCTAAGTATAAAGAAATTCGTTGAACCGAGCAACCGATGGGCGCGATTTATCGCAGCAAACCGAGTAGAAGCTGGTGAAGAAATCTGAGGGAATTACGATAATAATAGGGATAAAAGATATGATATAGTCTATGGCCCGACGGCGGACGGAAGCGTCATGGATGATGTGCTTGAGCAAATAGCAGGCAGAGAGCTGGAAATCAAGAATGTGGTAAGCGCCATGTTTGCTCCGGCCAATGACACTAATTGGGGAACTCAGGTGTCGTTTCATACGTCAAAAGCTATTGAGCGATTGAAGATAAAAAACATATTATATATGGACTATGATGGAGAGGAGGATTAACATGAGCAGATCTGAGAAGATGGCCTACTTAGAAAGGTTGAGCGTTAAAATCCATACAATGTACAGCATGCCCAAAGACCGTTGCAATGAACTCGTGGACAATTCTCCGATGACCAAGCTTTTGGATAGCGATGCTGAAATGGTTATGCATGAGCCGCTTTCCAGCTGGGCTGAAATGGTATACGAGTCTCAGTTCTAATAGGACCGAAAAACAATAGGGAGCCACCTACGAAATGTAGATGACTCCCTAATTTTTTTGCCTACATTTAACATGCAGCATGACGCTTTCGGCATTATAATATCATTGTCGCCGCTCCCGGTACTGCCCCGAGAAGGCCAACTTTGGACGGCGATGTGTTACGGGATTGTTACGATCAAAAGCGACTGGTGCTGTATGATCGTCTTTATGATTGTGTTAATTGACGGTGCCACTTGTGCTGGTTTTAGACCACAATATGTTGTGGAATTAGATTATACTAAAAACACAATATGTTGTGTTTCCCAAGGTCTGCAAAACCTTCATTCCCCGGTCCGAATCCGGGTGGCACCTCCACAGCCTGCACAGAAATGTGTGGGCTTTTTTGTTGCACTCTACCAACTGATTAATCGCTACTCAACAATTGTTCTCATTTCTTCGAGGGCATCACCGTACAGGTGGATGTAAGTGTTATAAGTTATTGTCACACTTGCGTGTCCAAGAAGTTTCGAAAGTATTTTAATATCGCAACCTTTGTAAAATGCGTTGGTAGCGAAGGTGTGTCGGAACGCATGAGCGCCCCAATAGTGTACATTTGCGTCTTTACAGACGGCTTGGATCTGTTTTCGCAAGGCGTTATAGCCAATCGATGAAGGTCTATTAGGAGCCGTGAAAATTAGGCCGTCATCAAACCTTCTAATCTTTGCCAGCATCTTCAGAGCTGCAGCGGATAGGGGAATGGTACGAACGCTGGCTTTGCTCTTCGGGCTGTCCTGCACGAAGCAATCTTTGGTGCTGGTCAGATTCACCAGTGTCGCATGAATCCTGACCGCTCGCTTTGGCCAGATGATGTCAGACCATCGCAAGGCCAACACCTCACCGACTCTCATACCAGTTTCCATCATTAGCAGTGCCGCGTGTGCGCCGGGTGTGTCCGCAGACTCTATGGCATCCTTGATGCGCTGCTGCTCGTCTGGGTCATAGGCAACGACCTGACGGGTCTCCCTCTTGAGGCTCTCCTGCTTTGGCAAATTTACGTTAAGATGTGAAGGCCGAATTGGCATTCCTTCGCCCATCGCGAAACGTATGAAGCCGGTAAGCAGATTGTAGCCCTTCCTGATTGTAGACATCGAGTACCCTTCCGAGACGAGCGTATTGATGTAGTCTTGGATATCTGCTGTGCAGAGGTCAATAATCCTGACGTTGGCAAGCCGGTGACATCGTAGCAGATTGTGGCTGATCAGCAGCCTTTCAAATGTTGACGCCTTTACGCCCGGTTTCTTATACTTGTATAGCCACACCTCCATTGCTTTGCCGATAGTGTCCGTAACAGAGAATCCTATGTTTTCCGCCATACTGATCCCTCCAAATCCCTGGATCGGTACAGCACCAGTCATATGTATTTTACCATTTATAGCAATAGCAATCAACTCCTTTTGATGAGATTCTACTATTATTCTATCCAACCGGTAGAAAATCGTACACGGAAAGTTTGCTGATTAACAGAAAAATAACCACCGCGCAGCAAACGCCACGCGGTGATTTGTAGTGGGCTATCAGATGGTGAGAAAATTAACATTTCCTCCTACGGATGCATCGATATCATTTTCGCCGATCCATCTGATTAGTTCAGCAGAACGAAGTATGATATTGTCTACTGATTCGGCGTTATGGATAATATCTTCCAGCCTCTCTTTAGCGACCTTTTCCAGCCCGGATAGCGTTAACGAACGCGGCAAGGCCATCAATGTAGCGAACTCTACATCGCTCCTTGGTCTGAACACAGAACGTCTGACTTCACATTTCCCGGCATCATAGTCGATGGATATCATGGCGAGATTACCATCGTGTTCTCGCCCGGCCAGAAGGTATTTTCTTGGGTAGACATCTACCATGCGAATATTGTCTGCCATGTATCTTTCGACAGCGTCCGCAGCATGAAACACTGACATGCTTTGGACGTTACCTGCGTTGGCGAAAGGAGATGTGATCTCTTCCTCGTGGTCGTTTTTCTTCCAAAATCTTCCGACGCCTCCAAACAAGATGTTGCTATTAATCTTAAAGATCTTTTGTGTAGCGTCGTCATGGAATTCCCATACCGGATCTTTGCCGCCAACGTTGACCATTTTTCTGGAGTCAGAAATCATCAGACAGACACCGCGACCGCAGACTGCTATAATCGCGCTCATATATGTCACCGTCCTAGGATTCATTATAAGCATGCGACCGCCTCTTTTCAAGCCTCGTAATTAAAATTTCTACAGTTTTCGATCAGACGCTGATACAAATTAGGCTCAATGACTTTGAGAAATTCCATATCATATATAGTGTGACCCCTGTACAGTTCCGTGACGTCGCCTCTGACGTCGTACATTTTCCCGTATGTATCCATGATGTTTGGCATATAAAAGGCCATGAAGTGGCCTTCTACGGGCTCGTAGACAATGCTGAAACCGAAACGCTCACGAAGCATCCAGGCGAACCAATAGCAGCATCGCAACTATTATATCGTTAGGTAATACCGTAACTTGTTGCAACATAATCCGTGCAGGAATACGTCTTCTGCGCCGTGGAATTGCGCGATAAAATTTAGTACATCGGTTTCAAAATTTTTGCTTTCCAATCAGAACCTCCACGCATTCCCGCAGGCTTTCATTCGCCACAGCATTGTCTGTATTCGCGGAAACGATCATCTGCTGGCAGTTGCGCACTTGCGTTTCCAGATCTTTGATGAGCTTTTTATACCGGGCGATGGAAATCTCCGCGTTATCGATGACGCTCTGATATTCCGCGATGTTCTGCTCGGTGCGGTTGGCAACCGTGGCGCACTCTTGCCTGGCCGCTTCAATCCTTGCCAGAGCACCTGAGATGAACGCCGTGTTGACCTCACTTCCAACCCCCAAGTCGATACAGTACAGCGTAATGACGACAAAATCCTTGGTATCCCAGATGACGACCCAAGAGCCGTTGAGCGTAACGCCGACTGGCTTCTTAGGATCGCGACCAGACGGGCCTTCATAGAGCAGAGTGCCATACTCTACCATCTTCTCGATGTCCTGTTGGATCTTGTCCTCATGATCGCGGATAAAGATGGCAATGTCGGTGGGGGAGTCGCGCTCCATGATGCGTTCGGCATAGCGTTCCTTAGCGTGCTTTGAAATCGTCAGCGCCATTACACGGCCTCCCTTCTCGGGCCGGTAATCAGCTCGGAATGGGGGAGGGATTCGATCCACCTTGTGAACTCTTTCCATTCAGGGAGTTTGTGATTCTTACGCTGAATGTACATCGTCTTGAGCTGGCGGTAGTTTGTCGAAAGGCGCAGCCGATAAATGAAGCCTGACGGATTGCTATACAGAACTTTCAGATAATTCTCCGGGGTGGGGTCTTCGTTGTATTGGCAAACCAGCTCTTTCATAACCGCGATCATTCTTGGATCGACGTATTCACAATAGGACTTATCGAGGTCGAACTTTGTTATGCGGTGCATGGAACTTGTCGAGCTGACGGGGTCCTGGAATGAATAGCGTTCCCATTCCACCATCATCTTGGGAGTCATGTTCATATCAAACGAAACTCTTACGCCGCACAACCAATTGTCGTGGCCAGTGCAGGGCTCACACTGGGCGAGCTTGACAGCCGTAGCTGTCAGCTCGTCGTTCTTGGGGTCGGGGTTGACCGACATCGGGTATTTACTGGCTGCAATGGATTCGTCCAGATCGTACACCCTCGCGGCTCCAATCTTGATAAACTGGGAATGAACCATATCTGGTAGATAGATTTCGCTCATTTACAATACCTCTATGTATTTTGATTTTTGTTTTTACCGTCAACCAGTTCGAACATCCAGCAGACGCGCCTGAGAAGCTCCTGTTCAAATTGTTCTCTTGGAATTTCTGTCCACGCAGTCATTTTTGTCATGGGATCTGCGCCGAAGGTTATGCCATCTGGAGAATATGCGGTGTCATCCCAGATTGGTACCGGCATGTCGCGGTCTTCGGATTCAGAGGCCAGCGTGATGCATGGGAACTGGTATTCATTAAAATGAAACCCCATCAGAGTATTCTTGACGATCGGCACATCGATAATGGCGACGTATTCGCCATCAGGCTTTTTGAAACAGCGGCCAATGTTGGGCCTGTAGGACTTGCGCAGATCGGCTATTCGTTCCTCATCAAGCTTCCTGCGTTCTCTTTGCAGCCGTTCAATCTCTTGATCGATGGCTTTGATTTCCTGATTGATGTCCACATTTTTCTCCTTAATTTGTGCCAGTAGAACCAAAACCGCCCCTGGACTTGTTGTTCATAGACTCCACAGGCTTGAGCTTCACGCGCTCCATCTTCTTCATGATGCGGAACTGGCAGATGCGGTCGCCCTCGTGGATGACAGTGTGGCGTAGGGCGATGGCTGGGAACCCCCAAACGTCGTCATCTCCACGGAAGGTGTTGTCAATGACACCGATCGAATTGCTCTGGATGATGCCGAACTTTTCGTAGGTAGACGACCTCGGCGCAAGGTGGGCTTCATAGCCGGTTGGTAGGGACATGCTGACACCGAGGGAGATAACCTTGTATTCAAATGGCTTCAGCTCTACCGTTTCAGCAGCGCGCAGATCAATCCAGTCGGAGCCTTCAACCTGCTCCGCATGGGCGATGTTAGGATTGTGATACTTGATTCTGATTGTCATTGAATATTTCCTTTCGCTCATTTCCAGTCTCTTTTCCGGGGATCCCACTCGTGGGTTTCGCCATCCACCGTCCGCGTCAATGTCATATTCTTGTAGCGCCGTTCATTGCGGGGGTTTTCAAAGAACGCAACAGCGTCTGGTTCGTTCTTAAAGGTCTTCACTTTTGTGGTTACAGGTACACCATTGGTATCATATCCTGACTCAAAATAAACATCAAACGCTCGTTTCATTTGGTTGCTCCATTTTCTGCAATTTTGTAAAAAGTTTCTCTGAATTCTTCGGGGGAATACACTTGCCAGAGAAGGCGTCCGTCATAGTCGACAATGTAGTCCCCGTAATTTGCCTTGTGGATTTCGCCGCCCGGCAGAATACTGCCGTATTCAATTCCTTCATCGTCGACCGTGGCAACCCACTCGTCGCCATAGGCTCTAAGCCTGTCGATGCTGCGCTCGTCGAAGCCCATCATGTCGAGCAGCTCACGCGCATTCTCCTTTGTAAGGAGATACGCGTGGCTGGCGGACTTGGTCTTACAGCACCGGATAAATTTTGGTTCATTCATATCAATTGATCTCCGAAAGACTTTCTATGATTCGGTCGCAGACGCCATATTTCAGACATGTCTCGCTGTCCAGCTCCCAGTCGTTGTTCCGCTTTTTGGCAAGGGTCCCAGATGGAATATTGGTGTGGGCGAGTATATAGTTATGCATGCGTTTGACAGCGGCGCGGTAGTTTTCTGCCTGGTCAAACACCTTGACTGCATCGCCGGCAATCGTGCCGGAGCCTTCGTGGATCAGCACAGAGGCGGACGGAAGCATGAAGCGCTTGTGCCCGGTCATGAAGATGATGGCGGCGGCGGAGGCACACTGCCCCATGTTGACGGTGTACACCGGAGTCTCTGAGGCCGCGATTACATCTGCGAACATCCACATAAAGTCCATGCTGCCACCGTAGCAGAAAATGTAGACCCAGATCGGCTTGCGCTCTTCCTTCTGCTTGCCCTCGTCCTCTTTGTTCCACAGTGCTATGTATTTGGCAAATTCAAGCATCGTTTCGTCGACGCCAAGGTTGATCCAGATTTTTCGCTCCTTGAGATTTTGGTAAAAGGTGACCGCCGAAGGATCCGGCAACGACAAATTTGCGGGACTGTTTATGCTCTCATCAATACTTTCCAGTAGCTCAACAATGTAATCATTGACCTCCAAGTAATACCACCTCATCTTTCTCTTCTTTGTTTTGCTTTACATATCGATTTTGAAGCAGACGTTCTGTACGGATTGCGCGTTCCTCTGGGCTGAGTTGGACGCCTTTGCGGGGAGGGTTAATTTTGACCCACTTCTGGGGCAGCTTGGCGTAGATAAAACCTCCGTTATCCTCGGGCTGCTTCATGATGAAGCATTCGTCCGGGTGGTCATCGGCCAGGGATCGGACGCGCTGGATCCATCGCCATTCGTCAGAGGATATGTAGGCAACCGTTATGTTCAGCAGTCACCATTTCTGGCAACCGGAACTTACTGCTTCACAGCGCCCCATTTCGCCGCAGCTACTTTGGTTTGGTTTAGCGCTCCACAGCTTGAAGGTGTAACGACACCTCTTCGGGCTTCTGCCCTTAGGCCGCAGTCCGTGCTACGTGGTCTGCGTACCTCATGAGGTTGATGGCTGCATTCAAATCGCGGTCCAATGTGAATCCGCAATGAGGGCACACGAACGTTCGGTCTTTCTCAGTCAGGTCTGCCTTCTTGCCTCCACAACAAGAACAGGTCTTGCTGCTCGGGTAGAAGCGACCGGCCTGTGCAAACTCAATGCCGTTCCACTCGCACTTGTAACGCATCTGTCTGATGAACTCGTACCAGCATTGCTCCTGAATCGCCTTGCTCTTGTGCCGGTTCTTCATCATGCCGCTGATGTTCAGATCTTCCATAACCACACGTTTCGGCAGCATGGAAACGAGTTGATGCGTTATTTGATGCAAGTAATTGTGTCGTATGCCTGTCAGCCTTGCGTAGAGACGCCGCTGTTCTTCTTCCAACTTCTTTATATTCTTCGTTTTCTCGTAGCGTCCTCCGTTGCGTTTGCGTGAAGCCTCGTACTTTCGTGAGATGCTCCTGCTTACGCGCTTCAGCTTTCGTTTGAGATTACGAACCTTCTTGCTCTTATTGATGTTGTGGAAGAATAACTGTTTGTCTCCGCAGGCTACTACAGCCAGCTCCTTGATTCCAAGGTCAATACCCATGTTGTCGTCGGTGAGCTGGGGTGCTTGGCTCTCGCACTCCATGCCGAAAGAGAGATAGTATTTGTCGTTCAGATAAGACAGACGGACGTTGCTGAATTTGTGACCGCGTCCTTCCGGAAATTGGAAGTCGGACTTGTACTTCATCCAGCCCAGTTTCTCTACATGGACTTTGCCGTCTTTGAACTTGACACTGTCGCATCTGACAGGGAAGGCTGGTCTGGACTTCTTACGATTCTTCTTCTTCGGATGATTCGCAGTACCCTTGAAGAATCTCGTGTACGCTTCTGCCAGGTCTGCACAGGTGCGTTGAAGCATCGTGTTCGACACTTCATTCAGCCAGACAAGTTCCGTTTGCTTCTTCAGCGGTGTCAGCAGTTTGTTCATACTGTACGCACTGATGAATTTACCGCCGTTGGCGTAGTTCTCCTCTTGAACGTCCAGCATGTGGTTCCAGATCCAGCGGCTTGCGCCAATCGACTGCCAGATGTCTTTTTCTTGCTCTCTCGTAGGATATATCCTGATCTTGTAACCTCGGATATGTTTCATGTCGTTTCACCTCCTTTCGTTCCACAGTTCGCTACGCTGTGCCGGTGCGCCGGAGTAGCGCACTCCTCTCGGTTTCCCGAGAGCGCAGACTATATCTTCATCCTACACTATTATTATATCCCGTCCGTTCCGTAGTGTTCACGGAATTTTCAGGCTGCAGGATGTCCACCACTTCGACCGCCAATCGCTTGCGGCCTACTCCCCGAAGGGATAGTCGTTGAACCTTCCTCTGTAGAGGCTTGGCTGCTGATTGCCCATTGTAATCGGTGTTTAGGATTTAACCTTGCGCCATCCCGTCGCTTGTTTCTACTTTCGTCGCCTCTTGGGCGCAACAGGCTTTAGGGGTTTCCAGCATTTCAATGGATTTCTTTTTCGAACCGCTCTCGCGGAACGCGAACTATGCTATTGCAACTGCTATACTGTCAGGTAATACCGTGACTTGTTGCAACATAATCCGGGTTCGCAGTAGTTGATGCAGGTCTCCATTACTTGCCCTCTGGGTGAGCCATGTCATAAAAAAATGCCAAAAGATACGACTCATCCGCTTTGTTCATGCAGAAGATTTCATACGCGTCTCCACAATCGCGATGTAGGCGTTCTATGGCGACGTACTGAGAGAGCTTCGACTTAAGGTCAAGCTCCTCCTTGCCGTCAGAAGAGCGCAAGATAACATCACCGCGACAACGATTGATAGCCTTCAGGAATGCATTGACATCATGTACATTTTTTAAAAGCATCATTTTATTTGTTCCTCCTTTAATCCAGATACTCCAGTACTGATCTTATGTCATCCGGGATATTGCCCTCAAAGACGTAGCTGTTTTTGAGAATATAGTTGTTATATGTAGCTGCTGTCTGATTGGCGCGAATCTTCGCCTGTTCTCCCCAGTTGATTTGCTCCTTGTCGTCTGACT
>Ga0326511_10002501_pt1 | contig 14881 bp, 13 predicted proteins | sample 0_2496_0518_D_FD_203701 | JGI IMG/M metagenome (GOLD analysis project Ga0326511, IMG submission 203701) | Bovine rumen microbial communities from UC Davis, California, United States - 0_2496_0518 | ecosystem: Host-associated > Mammals > Digestive system > Stomach > Rumen | place: USA... | reverse complement strand
ATTAAGCATTAAGAATTAAGAATTGATAATTAAGCATTAAGAATTAAGAATTGATAATTAAGCATTAAGAATTAAGAATTGATAATTAAGCATTAAGAATTAAGAATTGATAATTAAGCATTAAGAATTAAGAATTAAGCATTAAGAATTAAGCATTGAAGAAATGGATGATTTTCAAGACATATTAATAAGCGGTATAAACTTCAAACGCGGCGGCACGTCACAGCCTAAGAACGATGACAAGGTGAAGACGAAAGCCAAGAAGAAGAAATATATAACGGGTGCTCACGGTAGCGGTTCTGCCATGCAGAAAGCGAAGTACCGCAAACAACGAGCCAACAGGAAGAAGTGATAATGCTTAATGCATAATTTCTTCCTTTCGGTCAGAGACCGTTGGTTCATAATGCATAATGCATAATTAAGGTTGACGGATGAAGAAAAAATTTAAGAATTAAGCATTATCCCTGTAAGGATTCTGCCACTGTTGATTCCTAAACGACGCGCAGAGAAGAAAGTATCCACATGGTCATACGTACAGATGTCTGACATGTGGATATTTTCATTTTTTACACCTGTGTGTTCAAGCTGCTGGCAATTGCACGCAGGCAAATCTATATGCCATTTAGGGAGTCTTCTATCTGCTCCCCTCCTTTCAGGGAGGGGCTGGGGGGAGGGTCTTGTTGCAATTTCGTTCATGGGGAAACCGTTTTGCTCAAATTCTGCATAGACCTCATCACCCACTTCGAAATTTTTCAAAGAGATACCTGGACCGATAACTGCCTTCAGTTGATCAGGATTGGTCTGATAAACTCGCTGCATGGTAGCCACCGTTTTTTCAACGATACGCGCAACAGTTCCTCGCCAACCTGCATGGATGGCAGCAACAGCATGATGAGCCTCATCATAAAGCAACACGGGAATACAATCTGCAGTAGAAACAGCGATGCACACCCCTTTAAGGTCGGTTACGACAGCATCGACTCCTTCCAACTGCCGCAACCTTTCTTCAGACGATAGTGACAACAAATCACTATCGACGACACGCACCTCAGTATGATGGGTCTGATGCGGATAAACCAGATGCGATTCATCGATATCCAATACCTTACAAAGCAGGCGACGGTTCTCAACTATATGTGCCAGCTGGTCGCCACAATAATGATTTACATTAAAAGCGGCATAGTTGCCTTCACTGATGCCACCATATCGGGTGCTACTGAAAGCTACTACGCCGTCGGCAATAGAATAATAGTGCAAAACAGGTTGCACCTCAGTCTTCTTCGTATTCAAAATCCTCTAACTCTTCGATGTCCTCAATATCTTCTTCATCGATAAATTCAATATCATCCTCGCCTTCAGCCATCATCTCAGCAGCAAAACGACTCATATCCTTATCACGATGAACGAGCGTATCTTCTGCCGTAATGCTCTGCAATTTGTTGCTTTCGCTGTTAAGTTCTCGCCACAGAACATCCTTCAGTTCGTCAATACCAAAACCTGTTACGGAAGAAATAAAGACAACGGGCAGATCATCAGGAAGTGTCTCGCGAAGCATCTCAATGAGTTCATCGTCTAAAAGGTCGCATTTGGTAACAGCCAACACGCGATGTTTGTCAAGCATCTCCGGATTGAAATTGCTGAGTTCGTTAAGTAGAATCTCATACTCGCGCTTGATATCATCGGTATCGCCAGGCACCATAAACAACAATAGCGAGTTGCGCTCGATATGTCGGAGGAAGCGCAAACCCAATCCCTTTCCTTCGCTGGCGCCTTCTATGATACCTGGAATATCGGCCATTACAAAAGACTTGTTGTCACGATAGGCCACGATACCCAACGATGGTTCCAAGGTTGTAAACGGATAGTTGGCAATCTTCGGACGTGCACTCGACAATGCAGATAGCAATGTCGATTTGCCTGCATTCGGAAATCCCACTAAGCCGACATCTGCCAGAAGTTTCAACTCCATAATAACAGTCATCTCCTGCATCGGCTCACCTGGCTGTGCATAACGCGGAGCTTGATTCGTTGCCGTACGGAACTGGTAGTTGCCCAATCCGCCGCGGCCACCTTTCAGCAGCATAACCACCTGACCATCATGCATGACATCGCAGACATATTTGCCTGTTTCAGCATCATAGACAACAGTACCACAAGGCACATCAATATAGATATCTTTACCATCGGTACCATGACATTTGTCTCTACCGCCGTTGCCTCCGTGCTCCGCAAAAATATGACGTTGGAACTTCAGATGCAGCAGGGTCCAATAGTTGTGGTTGCCACGAAGGTAGATATTTCCCCCCCTTCCACCATCGCCACCATCAGGGCCTCCATTAGGATTGTACTTCACGTGACGAAGGTGCATAGATCCCTTACCGCCCTTTCCTGAGCGGCATTTGATCTTTACATAGTCCACAAAATTTGACTCTGCCATTTATTTTACTATAAATATAGGGTTTTCTAGGAGGTTCTAGGTTATCCTAGGTCTTCCTAGGACTTCCTAGGACTTCCTAAGAGTTCCTAAAGATTATCTATCACTTTCTCTATTCGAGCGAAGATTTCCTCAATTGTGCCCAGACCTTCCACATGGTAGTGGATACCTTCTTTCTCATACCATTCAATCAAGGGAGCTGTCTGGTTATGATAGACATCCAGACGTTTCTTGATAGTTTCCTCGTTGTCATCGCTACGGCCACTTTGCTGACCACGCAACAAGAGACGCTTCATCAGCTCGTCTTCAGGAACAAACAACTCAATCATTGCTGCAACCTGATGACCGCGCTCTGCAAGCATCTTCTTCAGGGCTTCAGCCTGTGGAATCGTACGGGGAAATCCATCGAATATAACACCTGCATGTTCCTTGCCAAAACTGTCATAAACATTGGCCAAAATATCAATCATCAGTTCATCGGGAATCAGCTGTCCCTGATCGATGAAGCCCTTGGCCGTCTTACCCAGTTCTGTTCCGTTCTTGATTTCGTTACGAAGGACATCACCCGTAGAGATATGTCCCAGCCCGTACTTTTCAATGAGCTTGTCGCTCTGTGTTCCTTTTCCGGCACCCGGAGCGCCGAAGATTACAATATTTTTCATTTTGATTTGTTATTTTCGATTTATTGTTAAGACGATATGACGTTATGACGCCTTTTTCCTTAATCCACTACCGTATAAATATCCCTGAGGTTGCGACCCTGCTGATCGTAGTCGAGTCCATAGCCCACGATGAAGTCGTTGGGGATTTTCATCGCTACATAATCCACATCAAGCTTCTCCTGCAACTTTTCGGGTTTCAAAAGCAGCGTGCAGATGTGCACCGACTCCGGATTACGTGTCCCGATAGACTCTATCATACGCTTCATGGTCAAACCTGTATCGATAATGTCTTCAATGATGATAATCGTACGGCCAGACAAATCCTCATTGATACCAATCACCTCCTTTACTGAGCCTGTAGAAATGACTCCCTGGTATGATGCCAGTTTCACGAATGAGATTTCACAAGGAATTGTAATCATCTTCATCAGGTCTGCCGCAAACATAAAAGAGCCGTTCAGCACGGCAAGAAACAAAGGGTTCTTGCCTGCCATATCATGATTGATGCGATCGGCAACCTCTTTTACATGCTTCAAAATCTCAGCTTCAGGAATGGAGATTTTAAATGTCTTGTCTTTGATTTTAACAATGTCCATAATGTATATTTGTTTATTTTTGATGCAAAATTACAAAAAGTCGAGGGCAGAACAAAATGAATACATTCTTTTTTATACCGAGACGGAGTATTTTATATAAAATTACAAAAAAAGTTGGCTTTCACAATAGTAAAAACGAAAAATTGTAGTACTTTTGTCCCCAAATGAAGATATTTACAAGCACCCAAATACGCGAACTGGACAGATACACTATCGAACATGAGCCAATTCGCTCAATAGATTTGATGGAACGTGCAGCAAAAGCATTGACGCGTTCCATTACTGAAATTTGGACCAATCGCACGCCCGTTGTTGTCTTTGCCGGTCCTGGAAACAATGGTGGTGATGCGATGGCTGTTGCACGTTTGTTGGCAGAAATGGATTACAAAGTTTCTGTCTATCTCTTCAATATTAGCGGCAAGTTGTCTGAAGACTGTATCGCAAACCGTCAGCGTGTAAAGGAAACCAAACGTATCAAGGAGTTTGTTGAAGTTAACACACAATTCGATCCACCAACGCTCGATGCAGATACGCTGGTTATTGACGGACTCTTCGGTTCAGGATTGCATAAGCCGTTGGCTGGCGGCTTCGCCTCATTGGTGAAATATATCAACAGTTCTCCAGCCAAAGTGGTGAGTATTGATGTTCCATCCGGATTGATGCCTGAAGACAACACCTATAATATTCAGGCAAATATCATTCATGCAGACATCACACTGACGCTGCAATACAAAAAGTTGGCGTTTATGTTTGCTGACAATCAACAATTTATTGGTCAGCTGAAAGTTTTGGACATTCGTCTTAGTCAGGAGTACATCAACAAGACAGAAGCACAATACACGATTGTTGAGGAGAATGAAATCAGACCGCTACTCATTGGTCGTCATCCGTTTGTACACAAAGGCGATATGGGCAATGCTCTTATTATTGCTGGCAGCTATGGAATGGCTGGTGCAGCTATACTTGCCACACGTGCTTGTCTGCGAACCGGAGCCGGTAAGGTAACAGCTCATACTCCTCGCAAGAACTATAGCATCATGCAGATAGCCGTACCCGAAGCCATCATGCAGATGGATCATGAGGAAACTTATTTCTCTGAGGCCGTTGATGCTGAAGACTTCGATGCTGTAGGCATTGGACCTGGCATCGGCCAGCAAGAGAATACCGCTATTGCATTGATATCCCAACTGCGTCGTTCTCAATGTCCAATTGTAGCTGATGCCGATGCGCTTAACATTTTAGCAAGCCATCGTGCATGGATGCAACAACTGCCAAAGGGACTGATTATGACACCTCACCCCAAAGAGTTTGATCGTATTGCCGGAACTCGCTGCAATGGCGAATATGAACGATTGAGTAAGGCACAGGAGTTAGCTCAAAACGCACAAGTCTATATTGTTCTAAAAGGACATTATACTGCATTGTGTTTGCCTAACGGAAAAGTGTTCTTCAACAGTACGGGCAATGCCGGTATGGCGACAGCAGGAAGTGGCGATGTACTCACTGGTATTATCACAGGACTTTTAGCTCGAGGTTACAAACAATCTGCTGCTTGTATGGTAGGTATGTACCTGCATGGTCTTGCTGGCGATTTGGCTGCGAAAGAAAAAGGAGAAGAGAGCCTCATTGCCAGTGATATCATCGACTTTTTGCCAAAAGCTTTTAAGAAATTAAATGACTAGGAAGGAAAAGGTGGGAACATCGCAATGATGCTCCCACCTTATTATATAAAGGTGATTTATTCAGCCAACTTATTGTCTGAACCAAGCACATCGGTAATCTTGTGCTTGTACATCTTCTCCATCTCATCGCGAGCAGGACCGCAGTACTTACGTGGGTCGAACTCACCGGGTTTCTCGGCCAGAGTCTTGCGAACAGCGGCTGTGAAGGCCAGACGTGAGTCAGAGTCGATGTTAATCTTGCAAACGGCACTCTTAGAAGCCTTGCGCAGCTGCTCTTCTGGGATACCTACTGCATCAGGCAGTTTTCCACCATGTTCGTTGATGATGTCAACATACTCCTGAGGAACAGAAGAAGAACCATGAAGAACGATGGGGAATCCTGGCAACTTCTCCATGATTGCATCAAGAACGTCGAATGCCAATGGAGGAGGAATGAGCTTACCTGTCTTCGGGTCGCGTGTGCACTGCTCTGGAGTAAACTTATAAGCACCATGAGAAGTACCAATAGAGATAGCAAGTGAGTCACAACCTGTACGAGTAGCGAAATCGATTACCTCTTCTGGTTTGGTATAGTGAGACTCTGCTGCAACCACATCGTCTTCAACACCTGCAAGAACACCTAACTCAGCCTCGACAGTTACATCGAACTGATGAGCATAGTCAACAACCTTCTTTGTCAGAGCAATATTCTCCTCATATGGAAGAGAAGATCCGTCGATCATTACTGATGAGAATCCATAGTCAACACAGCTCTTACAGGTCTCGAAGCTGTCACCATGATCCAAGTGCAGTGCAATTTCGGGATGCTCGCATCCTAATTCCTTTGCATATGCAACGGCACCTTGTGCCATATAACGAAGCAAAGTAGCATTTGCATAGTTGCGTGCACCTTTTGAAACCTGCAGAATAACAGGACTCTTCAGATCTGAAGAAGCCTTGATAATTGCCTGCAACTGCTCCATGTTGTTGAAATTAAACGCTGGAATGGCATATCCGCCATTGATGGCTCTCTTAAACATCTCACGGGTGTTTACCAAGCCGAGTGATTTGTAATCTACCATAGTACTTTTATTTTAAAAATGAATCGTCATCATTTATGATGTTGTATGTTCAAAATCACCGCAAAGTTAACATTTTATTTTATGAACGCCAAGTGTTCGTAACTTTTTTATAGACAGAAAGAGGAAAAATATACATAAATCAATTCCGACAAGTCTTTTCTGTGTTTTTTGCAAAATGCACATAACAAATAGGCGGCACTGGAATTCCCAATGCCGCCCGTCTTATGCTATCTGTAAATTATTTCTTGTCTGCCGGCTCTATAACCTTCCATATTAATGAGGCAATCGCACCTCCCAGGAATGGGCCGACAATAAATACCCAAACATTTTTCAATGCATCACCACATTCAAAGAGTGCCGGACCTAATGAACGTGCGGGATTGACTGATGTGCCAGTGAAATTAATTCCTACCAGATGAATCAGAATCAATGACAAACCAATAGCCAGACCTGCAAAATTGTTGGTTGCGCCATTAGTCTTAGCCGTTGCTCCCAACACAACCAGCACAAATAAAGTTGTTAGCACAATCTCAACAATGAGCGCGTTGACAACACCACCACTACATCCATTTGCACCCGTTGTTGTTCCTTCTGCCAATTCAGGCGCAGTAGAAACGATACCATACAGAGCTGCCGCAGCTATGATGCCACCGATAAACTGGAAGACCATATACATCGCACAGTCTTTCACATTCATACGACCACTAAGAAAGACACCAAGCGTGATTGCTGGATTGATATGACATCCGCTAATACCACCGATTGTGTAAGCCATTGCAACAACGGCAAGACCAAATGCCATTGCTGTTCCCACTACAGATGCAGCATCTTGTCCGCAGTTCAAACTAACGGCAGCACCACACCCCAAAAATGTCAGTACGAATGTACCGACCATTTCAGCTAAATACTTTTTCATATCTTTTCAATTTAACATTAATAGTTTATTCTTTATCCAAAACGTAAAAACAACTATTTTATTTTATATTCAATTAAAATCTTCAAGATTTGCAAAACATATTCCTTAGACAGAAAAACCGTCTGTAAATAGGTATGAATCTGAAGACGTATATGCTTAAAACTCTACGAGGATACGGAACACCTTCTGTGGATTCTGTGACCACCACGCAAGCGTTTCTCCTGCCTCTTCTGGTTTGACTACCTTAGTAATCAGTTTATCGTATGGTACGTTATGAGTAGCCATATATTTTGCAACAGCACGGAAATCGCCAGGTTCTGCATTTCGGGAGCCACGAATATCCAGTTCTTTCTGTACAAAAAGTTTTGTCTGGAACGACACATCTGCCTTGGCATAGCCAATACAAACCACACGACCAGTAAAACCGACTTCCTGCACAGCCATTTGATAAGTGGGAGGAGCACCGACTGCCTCAATGACCACATCAGGCATCGCACCGTTAGTTATCTCGACTAAACGCTCGTGTACATTCTCCTTGGCTGAATTGATAGTATAAGTAGCACCTACCTCTTTCGCGCCTTCAAGTTTTTCATCATCAAGGTCGCAAGCAATAACTGTCGCACCACGCAAGGCTGCACGGACAATGGCTCCCACACCTATCATTCCACAGCCAATGACCATCACCACATCACTATCTGTAACCTGTGCTCGGTTAACTGCATGGAAACCGACACTCATAGGCTCTATCAGTGCACAATGTTTCACTTCCATATTACAGGTAGGGACAATCTTCTGCCACGGAAGAGCAATGTACTCACACATAGCACCATTGCGCTGTACGCCCAACGTCTCGTTATGTTCACAAGCATTCACTCGTTTGTTACGACATGCTGAACAATGCTCACAATTGGTATATGGAGTTACTGTAACAATATCTCCTACCTGAAATGATCTCGGAACATTTTTGCCGACTTCATCGATTACTGCACCTATTTCATGGCCAGGAATCACGGGCATCTTTACCATTGGGTTCCCACCTCGAAAGGTATTTAGATCGCTACCACAAAATCCCACATAACGTAAACGTAATAAGATTTCATCATCACTGCACTTTGGTTTCGCGAGATCAACCACTTCCACCTTTTCGGTGTCTATAATTCTTACTGCTTTCATCACTATAATTTACTATTTAACAATTTACTCCGACATATTTTTTATATAAGGTAATTCTATCAGTTCACCAAAACCGAAGAATTGCTTGGCATTGTCAGACAGGAAAAGACTTTTCTGTTCAGCTGTCAGTTCCTGACTCTTCGTCACAAAGTCATACGACATTTTGTAGGTAATAGCGGTAATCGTACGCGGATAGTCACTACCCCACATCAACTTGTTCCACCCTACCTCATCAGCAGCCTCACGGATGGCTCGAACTGCAGACGGGAACGGATAAAACTCATCGTTAAATAGCCAAGTAATGCCACCACTCTCTATAAAGACATTCTCATGACGAGCTAGTTTGATTTGCGACATCCAGCCTGAACGGGTTACCATTCCAAAATGTCCTATGACTATTTTCAGGTTAGGACATTGTTGAATGACTTCCTTCATTTGACCCACCTGCACATCACCTTCTTGCAATTCTATGCCCAAGATGATATGCTTCTTTTCCAAAAGAAGCATCAATTCCTTCATTTCGACATTCAAAAAATCCTTTGGTAAACGTGCAGCTGGAATCTTGATACCCTTAAAGCCACGTTCTATCAACCGAACCGTTTCCTGATAAAAACCAGATTTACGCGTGTCAGGCATACCGAACGTAAAAAAGCGGTCAGGATACTGTCGCTGGATAGTCTCAAGATAGTCATTCTGTTGCCCATCGATAAACTCCTGTGTGATAACGGCTGCAGAGACCTGCGCATAATCCATATTTGACAAGAATACCTCTGCAGAGTTACGCCCATCAATCATAAACGGTGGCAACATCTGGACCATATTCTCACCCAGGAAACGGCTACGACTACGATTCTCTTTCAATTGGCAAATGGGCAAACCATTTACTATCGTGTCTTGGTAAAGCCACAAATGTGCATGTGCATCTATTATGTATTTGCCCATGATACTCGCTGTTGATTTCCAATGATTTCACGTACCTTTGCAACCAAGTCCCAATCAATCGGCTCATTGATAAAGGCAATATTATTCTTCAAATTCTCTGGGCGTGTCGTACTGAAAATTGTTGAAGCAATACGGGGATTGCTAACAGAGAACTGCATAGCAAGTTTCTCTATCGGATACCCCATCTCCTTGCAATACTGTGCAGCTTGTTCACATGCCTTTACCAATGGTTTGGGGGCAGGATGCCAATCAGGAACGCCCCGTTCTGTCAACAATCCCATCGAGAAAGGTGATGCATTCGACACACCCACACCATTCTCCTCAAAGAAATCAAGGAAATCAACCAGTTTATCGTCACACAGGCAGTAGTGACAAAAGTTCAGCAGGCATTCCACCGTACCAGGCTCCGTGTGTTCAACAATCCACTTTAGATTCTCTAACTGCAAATCCGTACATCCCACATGTTTTACAATGCCCTCTTCTTTCAGACGATGGAGCGCAGGCAGTGTTTCGTTGGCGATTTGATTCAAATCTGCAAACTCGATATCGTGCACATAGAGGATGTCCACATAGTCGATATGCAGTCGTTCCATACTTTCATAAACACTCCGAGTAACCCGTTCTGCACTATAGTCCCAAGTATTATGACCATCTTCTCCATAGCGCCCCACCTTTGTAGATAAAATAAACTTTTCGCGAGGAATATCTTTCAATGCCTTGCCCAAAACGGTCTCAGCCTTGTAATAGCCATAATACGGCGACACATCAATAAAATTGATTCCTTCATCTACAGCAGTAAACACAGCATCAATACCGCGATGCTCGTCAAAAGAATGAAACACCCCACCTAAGGACGAAGCTCCAAACCCTAATTTTGACACCCGCAGGCCTGTTTTTCCTAATACTCTATATTCCATTATTATATTTTAATCTATGTTTAACATTACTACCCCTTGTTGTTTCTTTCCATCCATTTTAATTACTAATGGATGATTGAAACGTACATGTCGTACATATTGCGTCTCTTCTAGAGCTGGCATCGCATCAAGGATTTCTTTTTGGTAAATACCCTCATTCTTATAGGTATTAATTGTGAAATAGCCTACTCCAAAGCTTGTCAAATTTTGGAAGAAATGTGTTCCTTGCGAGGGATCAACACGATAGTTTTTCAACCCTTCTTCTACAATAACACGAGCACCAGAGATATGCGGCCACTTCACTGGTATGCCCAACCACGGATCACTAGACCCCCAACGTCCTGGTCCGATGAGCACATACTGTTTGTCTGCTTCAAGGAATTTCCTATTAATACGCTCTATCTCGTCGGCAATTGCCGCATTGTTCATCGCTGTAAATTGGTCATCTGTCTTCACATATACGACATCTACCACATCTTCGATGATTCCATGTCCTAAAGACATGGACGAGCGTAGCAGACAACTGTCATCAGGAATCTTTGTTAAATCTTCATCAAGCATCTGTTTAGAGTCCACAATTGGACGAATCTGCAACAGATATAGTTCCCCTGTCTTGTCATCGTTCACATTGCAGGCAAATTCTATCTCCACAGGACGACGCATTGATTCCGACCCGTATTTCATACTCATCTGCAACAATTCCGGCAACGGGAATATTCCCTGCTGTAGCACACCACAGAAGGAAATAATCTTTCGTCCCCCTTCGTAGTAACCCTCACGAATCATTTGGTCGTAGGGGTCGAAGGTAGAAGCGATGAACGATAATGGTGACATCTGTGAACCTTCAGCACGGTCTTTATCGGCTTCTTTCACCTTTAATTTTAGGATATTAAAACCATCATCTACTTTGAAATCGTCACTCTTTTGGGTCATGTCCAACGCATAAAACTGTGTCTGCGTCTCTTTCAGTGCTATATCCATCTCACTAGTTTGCAACACTTGATTGGGATGATAAGGTGAAACTCGCAGTGTTTGCCCACCATCAACAATATATTTACCCAAACCCAACGCCAACGAAGCGATACCCTCTTCTGCAGTTTCATCACCGATGGGATAATAATTCAGTGAGCGCAATACGCCACTAAAATTTGGATAGAAACGGTTACCGTACCGTTTTCCTACCACCTCTTGCAGAATGACAGCCATCTTTTCTTGATCAATCACATTACTGGTGGCCGTCATGTATGCCTTTGAGTCCTTATAATACACTGATGCATAAACACTCTTGATGGCTGCAGCCAGCATGCGAAGCATCTCATACTTATCTTCCAGATATGGAATCATATATGTGGAATAGATTCCAGCAAATGGTTGATAATGGGCATCTTCCAACAAAGATGACGAGCGTACGGCAATTGGTGCATGGGTCGCCTCAATGAAAGCGAAGAAGTCGCCGATAAACTCATCCGGCAATTGTGCTTTAAGAAAGTATTTCAGAATCTCTTCGTCAGTGGCATCGCTCAGCGCAATTGGGTACAAATTGTTACGTTCCATGAAATTATCAAATACATCCGTACATAATACCACCGTTTTAGGTATCTGCACCGTCGCATTTTCAAAACGGTTGAAGTCTGCATGCATCTTGATAACATTATCCAAAAATGCCAGACCTCTACCCTTGCCACCCAACGAGCCTTCACCGATACGGGCAAAATGGGAAAATCTATCGAATTTGTTCCTGTCGAAGACAGCAACGACACCCAAATTCTTCATCCTACGATACTGCACAATGGCATCATATATAATCTGACGGTGCATATCTACATCCTGCAACTTGTGCCAAGTGATGCCCTTTAGGAACTCTGACACTGGGAAAATGGCACGTGCACACAACCAACGGCTCATATGGTTGCGTGAGATATGACGTAACATTGAATTGTTGGGGATGTTGAAAATATTGTCCTGCAACTCTTTCAGATTATGGATGCGGGCTATCTCCTCATGGGTCTCTGGGTCACGAAAAATAAAATCACCGAACCCCATGTGCTCTTCCATAATCTTTCTTAAGTCGCGTTCCATCGTCTTCGAGTTCTTATCCACAAAACGGAACCGCTCTGCCTCAGCCTTTTCACGGTTTTCACTCTCAGCACTCTGCAGAATCAACGGGATATACTCATCACGTTTACGTATCTCGCGCAACAGTTTCATACCAGCATCTTTATCTTTATCCTCAGAACGCACATCTGCTGGTATAGCATTGTCCATAGGGAAGCGACCGTCACTGATAACCCCCAACGTGTGGTCAGCATAACGCTCATACCACGTCATCGCCTCATGGTAGTTACGTGCCAACACCACCTTAGGTCTCCCTCGCATACGAAGAGTTGCAGCATGTTTGTTTAGTGCCTCCGTTGAAAAGCTCTGACTCTGTTGCAACAGGTAGTTATATAAATTAGGTAAGATGCTGGAATAAAAACGAATGCTGTCTTCCACCAACAGAATCATCTGAACACCTGCCTCAGCGATGTCGTGATCAATGTTCATGCGGTCTTCTATCAGTTTGATAATCGAAAGGATCAGGTTGGTATTCCCCAACCAACAGAATACGTAATCGAACATCGAAAGATCCTCATGAGCCATACGCTGTGTGATGCCATGCGAAAAAGGTGTCAGCACCACGCATGGCATGACTGGAAACTGTATCTTTACAGAACGAGCCACATCAAAGGCATCATTGTCTGCATTACCTGGCATACATATCACCAGGTCTATATTGGTAGTCTCCAATACGCGCTTAGCCTCTTCTGTTGTCGATACCTGTATAAACATCGGCGGATATCGCAATCCCAACTCCATGTACTCATTGTATATCTTCTCCTCAATGCGTCCATCATCTTCCAGCATAAACGCATCGTATGGATTTGCAACTATCAGTACATTATATATACGGCGCATCATCAGATTTACAAACGACACGTCTCTCAGATAGAATTTACTCCACTCCTGTGGCAATGGCTCTTTCATAAATTTTTTTTTCAATGTTGCAAAAATACAAAATAATTCGGTTTTACATATCAATCTTTCGTTAAAAAACACTCTCTTCATTCACTTTTAGATTGTTTTTCTTCCAAAAACTTCACAAGAGTCAAAACAAAGTGTAAGTCCTGTTGATAAAAAATACTTGTTTTTATTTGGAGGATATGAAAATAATAGATACTTTTGCAGTGAATATCTAACATTTTGACAAATTATCTATCATATACCTAAATCATAAATAATCACTTACTATGGAAGTTGAGAAAATCATGCTGTCACTGGAACAGAAACATCCAGGTGAATTGGAGTATTTACAAGCCGTACGTGAGGTATTAGAATCTGTCAAAGATGTCTATAACCAACATCCGGAATTTGAGAAGGCTAAGATCATTGAGCGTATTGTAGAACCGGAACGCATCATCACATTCCGTGTTCCATGGGTTGATGACAAAGGTGAAGTGCATGTGAACTTGGGATATCGTGTACAGTTTAATAGTGCCATTGGCCCTTATAAGGGCGGTTTACGTTTCCACTCGTCTGTCAACCTTTCCATTCTTAAGTTCCTTGGATTTGAACAAACCTTTAAAAATGCACTCACGACACTACCTATGGGTGGCGGTAAAGGCGGTTCCGATTTCTCTATTCGTGGACGATCGGATGCAGAAGTTATGCGTTTCTGTCAGGCTTTTATGACAGAACTATACCGCCATATAGGTCCCGATGAGGATGTACCTGCAGGTGATATTGGTGTTGGCGGTCGCGAAATCGGTTACCTGTTCGGAATGTATAAGAAGCTCACACACCAATTCCAAGGTGTCCTTACTGGCAAAGGAATGGAGTTCGGCGGCTCACGCATACGTCCTGAGGCTACAGGCTATGGTGCCATTTATTTTGTCAACCATATGTTAGACACACGCGGCATTGATATAAAGGGCAAGACCATTGCACTCTCCGGCTTCGGCAATGTTGCGTGGGGGGCTGCGAAGAAAGCTACCGAACTTGGGGCTAAGGTCATCACCATTAGCGGACCGGACGGATATGTCTACGACCCGGCAGGACTCGACGACGAGAAAATAGCATATATGCTGGAGCTGCGTGCCAGCGGCAACGACGTGTGCCAGCCATACGTCGAGGAATTCGAGGGTGCAACGTTCTTCGAGGGTAAGAAGCCGTGGGAGCAGAAGGCGGACATCTACCTGCCTTGCGCAACCCAAAACGAACTTAACGGCAATGATGCCGACCAAATTCTTTCCCATAATCCTATCTGCGTAGCGGAAGTTTCCAATATGGGATGTACTGCTGAGGCTACCGAGAAATTTGTTGCTGCCCAAACGCTCTTCGCCCCAGGAAAAGCTGTCAATGCTGGTGGTGTGGCCACAAGCGGTCTGGAGATGACCCAAAACTCCATGCGCCTTTTGTGGAGCAACAAAGAGGTCGACGAGAAACTACATTATATTATGCA
>Ga0326511_10002499_pt1 | contig 14886 bp, 21 predicted proteins | sample 0_2496_0518_D_FD_203701 | JGI IMG/M metagenome (GOLD analysis project Ga0326511, IMG submission 203701) | Bovine rumen microbial communities from UC Davis, California, United States - 0_2496_0518 | ecosystem: Host-associated > Mammals > Digestive system > Stomach > Rumen | place: USA... | reverse complement strand
AAGATAATATGCTTACAGTATTTAATAATAATGGCGGTTGTATATTTAGACGTGCACCATATAAATTCTGGGAAATAGATTGTAAGTCAGATAAATTGGTAATGGATTGTCAAGCAGAACGAGAAAAACCTTATCGACGGTTCTCAATCAAAGATAATATGGCAATCGAAGAAATGTAAAAGAAAACCTAGGAATTAATCCTAGGTTTTTTTAATTAATAAAAGAATTCATCTAATGCTGAATCTTCCAATATTAATTCTTCGCCTTTTCTCATCCATTTTGAAATAATATACATGGATTCAAATAGAGCACAGAAAGATTTTCTAAACATTGTTTCATAGTCGATTGTAAACAATGAATCGAATTCCTTTGGCCAGCTATCTAAGAATGCGACAAAGTTAACAGGATTCAAACCTGACTTACCAACTTCCTTATACTTGAACTCATTATTTGGCAATACATAAATGTATTTCATCTTTGTATTGTTATTAATCGGGTTAAGTTTCAATCTCTTCTTTGCGACAACATAGTTATAAGTTAATGCTGCTTTTGCACCGAAAATAACTGAAGCATTATCGCCCTTATCGAATTCAAGCCCATTCTTTACATAGTAATCGATTGGCTGCGGAATGTATTTCTTATAGTTGGAAATACCGATAACTGCAGAAATTTCATTGACACTGGAATTACAATATTTTGTATACGTGTCCTTGATGAATCTATCTGCATGGTCCTTAGACATACCATTACAAATATCGAATGCTAACTTTTCTGCTGCAACTTTACAGAAGTCAGGCATTGTAGATTTCTTAATAGGAACGCCCATGATCTTGTGCTTAGGACCTTCTGGATGTTTCTGCATAGATTTCGGCAATGCTTTCCATTCTTCTTCAGTCATTGCAAACTTATCGATTTCACCCATTGGGAAGATAGAACCTTCGTTATCGATTACGTTACCAATATAGAGTTTCTTTGCGAAGCAGAACATGTTGGTAAAGATATTTTCTCTATTGAACTTAATCAACTGTTCAGTCTTCTTTAACTTAGCCTTATAAGCAAGAACGCCGTTATAGAAATCCTGGAACATCTTTTCTGCCTTTTCGAAGAATGCTCTATATTCATCTGCGACAGACTTGTTGTAATCCATGATTGCTCTATTTTTCTTATGCATTTCTGCAAGCTGAGCATCAGTCATTCCGTCTTCAGGATGTAACAATTCTTTGATTTGTCTACCTGAGAAATAACCTTCTTCGATAAGTCTTTGCTTGATTTCATGAATACACATGTAACAAGAGTCAGTATCGTTATGGATAATGCAAGCTTCTCTGTTAGTAATCTTTAACGGTGTCTTGTTCTTTAATGTAATACCAAAATACTTTTCAATATCTCTGATACATTCTGGTGTTGTATAATAATTATTACAGCACTTAGACAACCAGTCTCTTAAAGTAACTCTTGCACATCTACAAATTGCTCTAGCACAGTCTGGGTTATAAAGATGGAAGGAACCAGCAAGGGAAACACCATAAACAGAGTTAATGATAAGCTTTTTCGTCATCTGTCTATTGTGACAAAGATTTTCCATGTCCTTATCACCAGCAATCTTTGCTTCTTCTTCTTTCTGTTTCCAAATCTTTCTTTCAGCAAAAACTTTCTTAACAATATTCGGAAGAATTGCATCGTCAGTTCTTAAGAAACCAACTTCTGCAACGTCGGACAATATAACTTCACCAGATTCAATCTGTGCCTTAGTCGGATGTCTAACAACAGTTTCTGGAGAAATGTTGAACATCATAATGTGGTGAGGATAGGACGATGTAATATCGAAAGACATACAGTCATCGAATCTACCAGGATAGTCATAACAGTAACCAGCTTTAGTTGCAAACTTTTCAAATGGATGAGGCCATGCTTTAAACTTTTCCATGTCTTCAGCGAAAAGTTGTGCAGTTGACCTGAATACGCCTTTAACCTTCTTTGGTTTCCAGAACTTTGCAATATCACCACGATAAATTTCAATGCTTTCGCCCTTGTTAATCTTATCCTTGATTTGATACTTTATAAATTCTGGATTATCATCTTCCCATTCAGTGTTCTGATAGTAGATAGAACCATCTTTTTGCTTAATCTTATAGCATTCTTCTTCAGCCCACCAGTCTTCATGTTCTTTCTGTTTATCGAGAAGAACTTTACCGTGTTCATGTAAGAATCTAAGAATATAACCAGTCGTTGTAGGAACTTTATTTTGAACCTTATCAAGAGTAACAAGACAATCGAAAGCATATTCAATAAGCAACGGAATGAGCTTGTTCTTTTCTTCCATTCTAACGATAAGCATAACGTCTTTTCTGTTATACTGTGCGAACCTATCCCAATTATACTTATAGGTTTCGTTAATGGAACCATCATATTCGAGCTTACTATCTTCAAGTTCAAAATTAGCAACATAGTTAAGAGAATAAGAAGGCATTGGAGGATGGTTTCCAAAGACCTTATACAATTCCATATAGTCAATAGAATACAAACCAGGAATATCATAAGACATACCCAAATCAACATCTTCGAGCTTACGGTCAGTAATCTGTTTTGTTTCAGGCATTTTATTGAATGGCGATAACTTTCTTTCCCATTCAGTCTTAACATCTTTATTCTTTAATCTTAACTTATTACATCTGTTTACAATATAGGGAACGTCATAAGAGACAGAGTTCCAACCAGAGATAATATCAAAATCCTGTTTTTGGAACCACTTAGTCCACTTATCAATCAAATCAATTTCATTTTTACACGGAATATAGTTTGGTAATTCTTGAACATCACCAAAATATGGTTTTAAGCCCCAGGTATAAGATTGTTTTGTTTTGGTCGAATAACACGTAATTAAGTTAATAGGCCATTCTGCTTTTTCTGGAGCTGGGAATTCATAAGTAACATAACATGAGTCTTCATATTTGACCCACATGTGTTGTTCTTCATCGAAAACTTCGTATTTAGATTTATCTTTACACTTTGTATCGAAAACATATAATTCACATTGACCAAATTTCTTTCTATCGATACTTCTGATTTCAATTATATGTTCGTCATAGAATGGAGAAGAACCTGCAACTTCAATATCGAAGAAGCAAGTATTCCAATCATTAATGTCTACTGATAATTCAACTTTATCATAACGTTCATGCATGAATTTGACTTCTGGTTTTAAGTCTGATTCTGCAATGATTGCACCTGATGCTTTTAAAGCTGCGATTTCGTCTTTATTTGTATAATCGTATCGTTTTAACGATCTCTTATACATATCTTTATATTCACCCTTATTTTCTGGGTCTGTAATATAACACCATGGTGAATATTTGAATTTTTGCCAACCTGGAACTCCTTGTTCTTTCAGGTATATATTTTTCTTAAAGCTATCGTAATAGCAATTCTTAAATCCTGTCATTTAAATTTTACCTTCAACTCGCTGTATTATACGGTAATTTATATTATTTATTTTGTTTTACAAATATAATAAAATAATCCCAGAGGAACTTCCTCGTGGGATTTTTATTTAATATTTTTAAAAATATTAAATGTTTAATGCCTTAACAAATGCGGCGAGATCACTAAAGGCCTGGACATAACCAGCCTTGAATTCTTCCTTACCGGAAGGAACGTTAGTCTTCTTAACTTCATCCAAGCGAGCAGGAATAAACTGCTTAATTGCACGAATAGAATTTACGAGGACGTCCTCAGAGTCTACTGCATCGTTAAAGTTGTTACCGTTAGTCATCATAGTATTTTACCTCATTAAATAAATTATTGTTTTGTTAACCACATGTTATATATTCGTTCATCTTCTTTTTGATTACGAATATTCTCGGGAATCATTCCTTGATACTCAGCTGGAATGTCACTAAAATCCGGTTTTTGTTCAAACTCATCCCAAGTGCTTTGTCTTGCGATTAATTCGGCCATTTCAGGCATGTTTTCCAGTGCATCCTGAACATTAAAACCGTGTTTTCTATCTCTTTTATACTCTGGTATCATATTCTGTAGAGAATTCTCCCTTTTGTCATATCATAAATGGACAATCCTAATTGAACTCGATCACCTGGTAAAATTCGAATTCTGTTCATTCTTATCTTACCACAAATTGTACATAGAACTATTTGTTCATTGTCCAGTTTCACATCGAACATAGCATTTGCACGGGCTTCTATAACTGTCCCTTCAACTACTACTTCGGACAAATTCTGTTTTTCACCTTTCTGAGATTTTTTATTTTCTTTATTTTTCTTCATTAGATGGAATATCGTTTAAATCAGTTGTATTTGCAGTATGTTCATCGAGATTTGTTGGAACTACGTCGTCGTAATTTTTTGCTTCCGCTACTGGATCATCAATTACGTTGTCATCGACAATATCAAATTCTTCTGGTTGAACATAATTTTCATCGACTTCTTCAGTCGGTTTTTCATTCTTTTTATTCATAGATTTTTCAAGCATCATTGCGTTAGCTTGAACTTTTTTCATAGTTGATTCACCAATGCTTTCAGTCTGGGTGTTTTCTGTTTTAGTTGCGACAGCTGCAACTTGCGCAATATCAAGATTATTATTAATGTTTTCAAACGCTTGCTGTAGCTTTTCGGGGCTCATTGGTGTTGTTGTTGTTTTTTTTGTAGTTGTTGTTTCTGTTACTGTAGATGGTTTTCTTACAATCTTTTTCTTAGGCCTTGCAGGAGCTGCAGGCTTTTCTATATATTTAATTTCTTGAACTGGTCGTGGATTTACGATGTCTTCAAAAACATCTTCCATACATTCATTAATCTTTTCGAGACCTGCCATACCATAACGATAGAACATTGTTTCTATCTTCTTTTGCATTTCTTCCATCATGGAGAATGCTTCTTTTAAAGCTGGATTTGATGATTCTTCAATAGTTTGAATTCTTCTTTTTCTTGGAGCAGGAATACTCGGAGCAGCTGGAACATCATCAAATGGATCTCTTACTGGAGCCTTTGGTCTTGGGGCTGGAGCAGGTACATCAAAATCGTCTGGTTCTTCAGGAAGCGGTCTTGGTGCTGGACGAGGAGCTGGTGCTGGTCTCGGTACAGGTTGCGGAGCAGGTCTTGGATCCGGCTGTGGCATACGAACAGGTTTCTTATAAATTCTACGACCTTCATTGATAGAAATATCATCATCGTCATCTTTATAAAAATCATCTTCTTCGTCAAGTTTATGTCTTTGTGCAGCAATAAGCTTGTGCTTCTTATGAAGTGCAAGTTGTTCTTCTTCTGTCATGGCTTTAGCCTGTTCTGTCTTTTTATAATAGTCTAAAAAATCACTCATAATTTTAATAACCAGTTGTTTTATTTATACTTTATTTATAATCATTTTTTTAATTTTATTACCAAAAAGTATGATTTCCGCAAATCTTCCGGATCTAATACAATAGTCTGGCTCATTTCTAACAAAGAACATAACAAATTTAGCATTATATTTGCATAATGAATGACAGTGTAATATTTTTCCGGATCTTCTTCTTTTAAATCAATTAAAGCCATAATATTCTCGGTTGTGTCAAAATAATCGAGAAAATCTGGATATTTACAAGTTATTTTTTCTTTGACTAAATCGATAACTTCTGTGATTTCATCTTGATGCAAGAAGTTTACGATTGAATCAAACATTTCTGTAGATTTATCTTCTTGGACAGTTCCATAAGATTCTAAGAAACGTAATAAACTTTGTGTAGGAGTAAGTTTTTTCATATTAGTCAAGAACAGTATTTAGTTCATTTTCCATATTATCGATAGATTTGCTTATTAAAAATTCATCTATCTTTTCAAGCATTTGGTCTGTATTATTAAGAGAAGTATTCATAATATTTACATATAATGCATTAGCTAATTCTTTATCTATTTTGATAAATTTATAATAAGCCATAGATGAAATGAAAAGGGCGTAATAATCTTTTATCGCCCCTTCATCTAATCCTGTGAATACTTCAAATAAAAATTCAGTTGTATAAATTTTATTGAATAAATCTTCCATTTTAGATTAACTTAGTTTTTACCTTGTCAATTAAACCTAATTTCTTAGCTTCAGATGCAGACATATAATTATCATAAGAAGTCAATGTCTTTAATTCATCGAGATCCTTACCAGTCTGTTTCTTAAAAATCTTATTCATATTATCAGTCCAAACTTGAAGTTCATGCTGAATAATATTAATATCATTTAATTTACCACCTGTTGCTTCGATACCTGCTTGGTGAATCATAATTCTCGAAGAGGGGAATGCATATCTGTGTCCGATTGTTCCACTTGCGAGAATAACAGAAGCCATAGAAGAGCAAGAACCAATACAAATTGTATGAACTTCAATTTCTTTACGCTTTAATTCATTAATGCAGTCGATAATTGCAAAACCAGCATCACATTCACCACCAGGAGAAGAAATATAAATCGTTACAGGTTTCTTTGTTCCATCATCATAGAATGCAAGCTTCTGAATTACACTAATACCAATTTCCCATGTAATAGGACCAACAATAAAAAGAACGCGGTTTGCTTCGAAATAGTTATTTCTAACAATATCAAAGTAATTCCCAAGTTCACCAAGATTAACTTGTTGACCTTCACCTTCTTCAGGAGGTAATTTCTCATCTGGTTCAACTGGTTCTACATTTGGATTTTCATTTTGCGGAAAGAGCGGAGATTTTATGTCTTTTGAATACATCTATATACCTTTGATTATTATTATTTATTTTAACAACTTTAGCAACTTTAGGTGCATCAAATTCTTCATCATACGGTAATTTCTTTTCTGTTTGGAATAAGATTTCACCATATTGAACAACCGCCTCTGCACCACAATATTGTATGATTTTAAACTTTCTTGGAACTGCATTAAACTTAAAGATTCCAAATTCCTTATCACGAGATAACAAAGTATAAGTATTACCTCGTTTATCCTTAAAGACTTGTCCAATTTTGAAATTCATAATTATACCAATTTATTCTTGCCTAAAAATGTATTGATTTTCTTATTAAGATCTTCATTCTTGGACTTAATAACTTTCATTTCTTCTTCGTTATAGTCATTATAATCAGTTACATATACCTTTGCATAATCTTCAAAATGTTCATAAACATCTTCAAGAACAGATGCATAAACAGTTTTAACCAATGTCAGTGGAGATACCGTCTTCTTGTTCATCGTAATATTCATATACTAATGCCTCTAATTTTTCAGTGAATTCGTTTTTCTTTTCAAAGTTTGGGATTAAAGTGCCGACATAAGAATACCATTCGTTAATATTATTAAACTTCTTAAAATGTTCATTAACTTTAGCAGCTTGGTCGACAACTTCTTTTAATGCTTTAAGTTTTTTAGGATCATTCGCAATATTGAATAAGTCCTTTTCTTTTCTAAACAATGGCGGCATTTTAAAATTACTTTTGCCATGTGCCATTATTAAGATTCCTTATATACGCTATTAACTTCTGCTAATCCATCTTTTTTCATTTGTTCAGCATAGAATTTTTTGCTAAGTTCCGGATTAAGATCCATAGAAGTAACTTTATCGGAAACTTCTGTGCTTTCACCTACAGCTTGAGCACAAATATCCATATTATTAGCTGCCATTCTTAATGCATGATTTTGGAAACCATGATACATTTCAGCAACAGATTCTTTAAGATATGTATCAAAATTATTTAATGGATCATTTGGATCTACTGTTTGAGGTGTCTTTGCAATTTCATCATATGCTTTAAACAATGCATTAGTAATTAAACTATTGAACGCTTGAGATGTAGGTTGACAATAACACAAGTCATGCTTATTAAATTCATTCTTAGGGAACTTAACAAAACGCTTTTCATTGCGTTCATATAATTCGAGACCAGACAAGAGTAATTGATGTTCAAGAACTACAAGTCCAACACCGACTGCTCCTGTTCTACTTTTGTTTTTGTAAGGATAAACCTTAACTTTAGTTATCTTCATCATAATTGTATTCCTTATCCTTCAAGTGTTTCTGCAAACTGTTCTAATTCATGAACAGCGAATTCATAATCAGTTGGCTTCAGAATACCATTCTGTGTGACAATCTGCAAAACCATGTCGAGCATTTGCTTAATAACCTTATTAGGTTCTGCTTCGATAATTTTGCACATCTTTTCAATAACATCTTCAGGGACTTTATGAATAAAAGTTGAGTCGTTATTATAATCAATGAAATACTTATGGAAATCGTTAATATACCAGAGAGCTTTCTTAATGTCTTTCTTAGGAGTTCCCTTATCACGATAGCGCATGCAATATTTCCAACAGTTTCCGAGGTCAAATTGCAACCAACGAGTTACTTCGATTGCTTCAATACCTGATTCATGAGATCTGTAATGCTTAGGTTCGTTTACTTCTTGTTCAAGAGTTTGTCCATTAATCATATAGTGTGTCCTCTTTATTTAATACGTTTAAGATGTTATTTTCTAGTTCTTTGCTTTTTAATGCATGGTCTTGTAATTTCTTATCATTTTCAATATCTGCTTTAATCTGCTTATTTCTTTCCATTGCCTGGAAAACACGGATTGGAACAAATATTGTTAAACCATAACCAACTACAATTCCAATTATAGGTAAAATGTTTTTGAAAAAATAAAACAATCCGTTTTGGACTGTCTGGCCAAAAACGCCGAATGTGGCGAGAATGACACTGTAGACCAAAACGCTGATTGCAATAATAATGATATTAGAACGATTCATTTTCATCTAAAATTACCTCGATTTCAGATTCTGGAAGAATGAAACATTCTTCATTTGTAATCTTTCCATCTGCACCTGCAATAGGCAATTTAAACTTCTTGTTATTGTCCTTTGCGTCGATATAGATGATTCTATCACCAACCTTAACACCAGAGGTCAAGTTATCGCCGAGATAAATAACCTTTGCTTCGACCAAATGACCTTCCTTATCTTCATCTGGAAGATAAATACCAGTTGCGGTCTGCTTAATTCCAGTATCACGTTGGACTAAGATGTGCTTTTCCTTAATTTTCTTTAATGCAGTCATATTTCCTTCTTTATCAGTGCTAATTAAAACGTCGAGTGCAGAATCGGGAACATCATAGAATGTTTCCTTAACAATATCACCCTTTTCATTTGTCATTGGAATTGTAAGCTTAATGGCTTGCATTTCAATAAATGCAACCTTGTCACCTGGTTGGGCAAAACAACCCTGACGCTGATCCTTCTGGGAATCATATTTTCCCGGACCAGTCATAACAACAGTACCAGTAATGTTATTGATTGTTCTATTTAATTCAACAATGTGAATTCCGCCGAGAGTAACTTTATCTGTCTTATCACGCTTAATTAAGACGTAGTTTTCCTTGACAGACTTAATGCCACAAATCTTACCATCGACTTCGTTAAGTACTAATATACATTCTTTTGCTTCAACTTTAAATACTGTTCGCTTAGAAATTTTACCATCTGCACCCTTAACATTGAGTTGGATAGTCTTTGCGATACCAGGATTGTAAACAACTAAGTCGCCAACTGCAATCTCTGGGGGTATCTGCTTGGAATGAATTTTATTAAAACGGCCTGGTCCAACCTGAACTACACGTCCATAAGCCATAGGAATTGTGAAATTTTTTGCAAGAGTAAGTCCACCAATAGCAAGTTTATCAATAGATTCTTCATTTTCAATAAGAATATTGAAGTCTGTAACCTTCATTATTACCTCTAATTATAGTTTAAACAAAAAGTCGTGTTTTGAATATTTTGAATTTTTAACATGACAGCTATTCGTAATCAATAGCCTACCGTCGGATTCTTGAATTTCTTGAGTATTACCGCAACCATAGTGCCATATTTTTGAATTATTTATAATATCCATACTGGTCGGGTTGTAATAAGAAATCATAACATCGACAACTGGTGATTTATTTATAATCTTTTCGTAACGCTCTTTTTCAAAGGACATATATTCGTCTTTAGAGTCTGTCCACCAGTTCCATTGGGAAATATCTTCCCGCATGTCAAAACCCATAAATCCTGCAAGAGTAATATCTTCTACATTAAAGACGTGACCATCTAATCTCTTGGGGATGCATTTATTTTTTTGTAAAGCACCAAAACCTTTGGAAATTCTTTCGAATTTAAAATCTAGCGGTATATCGGATTTTAAATCACTACCACCATATACATAATAAACATTTGGATATCGTTGAGCTAATCTAATTAAAAATGTAATTTCAATATCCAAAAATTCCGATATACCGCCAGCAATACATACCATATCAGCTGGTAAGAAATATTCATCAATAAATCTATCGTATAACTCAGCTTTACGTTTTCTATCGTTATACGGAACATCGATATTATTAATGAAAAAACACTCCATATTAATCTACAATAGAATTACGGAGTGCACGGTACATGACCATTACTTGCTTTTCAAATGGTGTCTGCTTTTCCTTCCAACGGATAATACGTTCAGCTTCACTACAGATAACTGCTGCAGGGAAAGAAATTGGATGAAGATGGGATTCAGCAACCTGGGTAATTTCCGGATTTCTGATACCAGTTCCAACCAGTTCCCTACGGTTACGTGACTGAACTGTGCTTGTTGTGACCTTGTATGCCTTACCAGTCTTGGTATTCATAACATACGAATTTTCTGTAATTTGATTCTTATTCATGTTTTATCTCCATTTATCGTTAAATGTTTATTTACAATATAGAAAAAAGTCATCTGATTGTAAACCCAGGTGACTGAATTTTTATTTGTAAATTCTATTTATCGAAATCATTGGAAATTTCATGTCCGTAAATATCATGAAAAATTACAGAATAACCTTTAGTGGTTCTGTAAATTCCATCAATTATTAAACTATCATCTGCTTTTATACTATGCGGTCCAGACTTACATTCTGGGTGATAAATTAACCTATGATGAGTAGGACAGAATGTCAAAGTTACATTCTGATTAAGCCTTGGCCAAAGTTCTCTTGGAATAATATGATGGAATTCGATTTTATTTCGACTGGTCGTTGTATATTGACAACCAGGATAATGACAAATATATAATTTCACATGCTATTTATAAATAATGTATATGAATCTTAATGAATTTTTGGAAAATAATATTCCTGGCTATAAATTGCTCGATGTGCTATACAACAATGATGATATTATTGTTGATTATTACAATGTAGACGCAGAAGATTTACCTAAAAATAATGCTCCATCTGACCTGATTCTTGATAAGGAAACAGTCGTCAAAGCACTAGAATCAAAGAATATAAAAATGTCAGAATTTGATAAGATTCTAAACAAATATGGCTGGTATATGTCAAAAGTCAAAGATGATTATATCCATATTTTGAAATTAAACAATATGGACAATGGTTATTATGACGATGAAGATAAAGCACTTAATGGTTTGTATTTACATATAACTTCTGTAAAACCGTCCATAATTTTGAATAAGGGATTAAAAGCACTTGCTTCTACAGATGATGAATTGGATAAAACCAATACAATGAAACATGGAATTATTTATCCAAACAAGAGAGTATATCTTTGGAAGCTTGAAGATATTTGTAGTGCAAAGAAAGGTTCTGAAGATATAGGTAAAATTCTTGCAAAAAGCATTAAAACATTATTTGACGAAATCGACGCAAGACACTATGGTAATTATGTATATCTTGCACAATTACCAGGAGGATTAAAAACCCATTTTGATAATGAATATGGAGAATTCTTACCAGCAAGATATATCACACAAAATGTTCCGCCAAGTTATTTGACATTTGTTGGAACCGTAGAACAGATTTCTACAATTATAGAATATTCAGAGTTTACAAGATTAAGAGAGATTTTCGGGGTATAAATAATATATGGCTGATAACATTCAAATAGAAGATAATCCAATGCTTGATCATGACCCGATGCAACCGTTTGTTCCGCATCCAGGTGGAAGATCTCGCTTGAAACCAATTCCGCCAGGACCTATACCTCCAGGACCAGAACCTGGACCAGGACCTGAGCCAGGACCACATCCTCATCCACATCCATTTCCTGACCCTCCAGTAGGACCAGGACCTTGGACTCGTCCAACTCCTCATTATCCGCAACATCCACAGAATAATTGTGATCCGGTTCTTGAAGGCACAATGATTCAGAATATTGCACAGTTGAGAAACTATATTAAGTTGATGTTAGGAAGTCCTGTTATTTGTATCGAAATTTCTGATGAACAGTTGAACTATATTATTGGCGATACTATCAGATATATTCAGAGATATTATTTCAGACGTGGTAATTATCGTGATTATTTAATCATGGAATTACAACCAGGAAAGACACATTATAAGATTTGTCAAGAACTTGATACAATCGTTGATTTCCAGACAAGTAACTGGTTAGGTGATATTAACGAATTGTTTACTTTACCTCATAATGCTTTATATGATTCTGTTATGAGTATGAATAGTTCTTCTATTTTTCGTGGTTCTTGTTATGGTAACAGTGCAGGTTATGGCGATATGCTTGGAAACTGGAATGCTTCTTTAATGTGGCTCGAACAGGCTAAGTTAGATTTCGGTGAATCTTATCAGATTAGATTCAATGAAGCTGAAAAAGAACTTGCAATTTGGCCAACACCAAGAAAACCAGTTCGCGGTATCATGGAAGTTTATAAGAAACAGACTTCAAGAAAGATATTTAATGATATTATGTTCAGAAAAATGGTCGTAGCAAGAGCAGGCATGGTTTGGACTAACTCTTTGAGAAAATACTCCTTAACTATTGCTGGTGGCGGTACATTGAATGCTGATTCTTTGTATTCCAGCTATAAAGAAGAATACGATTATTGTCTTGAAAATATCAGACTCGAATCTCCTCCAGGAGAATTCTGGATGTCGTAAAATTAAAAAACCAGGAGTTAATCCTGGTTTTCTTTTTATTCGAACTTTAACATTCTTGGTTTATAGAAAACTTTTAATTTATCTAGTTCTCTTAAAACAACCTTGTCAATATCGTTAATGTCTGCATCAAGGTCAGCAATATGTTTACGATAATCGTTAATGTCTTTATTCATCTTATCTTGATCAATTTGCTGAATTGCTATAATTTTTAAATCACAGATATATTTTGCTGCTTCAATAGCTCGCTTTGTTCCTTTGATTTGCGGCATATTTTCTGCAATATAATCTACTGGACTCTTTGATTTCAATGCATCCATGATAATATTGATATGTTTAGAGGCAAGCAGTCTGAGATATGCATTCCAGCATTTATTTTCATATACCGTTTTTTCTGCAATACACATCTTTGTTTCGACTTCTCTTCGCCAATCTAACCATTTTTGCATGAGTTCGAGGACATTCGTAGAAATAATCTTTGTATCAATATCTTTTTCTTCAGAAGTAGACTTTGTTCTTTCAACTGCATAATATCTATAAGACTGAGATTTAATTAAATGTTTATGAATCTTGGATTCAAAATCTTCTTCATTCTTAAACATTACTTCAAGTTTACATGTCTGGTCTTTTGTTGCAGAGTCATTGACATAAAGAACAACACCGTCATCAATCAGTTCCATCATTTTCTTAATGAATGTATCAGGACTGAATCCAGGACAATAACCAGTAATTGTTAATAACCAGTTACGTTTGTCTTTCTGAATTGTATACTCACATTCATATCTGATAGAACCTTCACCATTTTCATAAAGTGCTTTGATTTCTTCAGGAGTAGAAATAATCTTACCACCATAGCAATAATCAGGACCTTTAATATATTTTACAATATCCTTGATTGTTGCATCTTTACCTTTCTTAACCAATGCTTTAAGAGCGTTAACCACTTCTTCAAGATTATGTGATGGGATATTACAGCTAATACCAACAGCAATACCAGAACAAGAGTTTACAAAGAAATATGGGAATCTTGTTGGAATAATAACTGGTTCCTTAAATTCACCAGTATAGTTCGGAACAAAATCAGCAACATCCATACATTCAAGCATTTTCATACCGACATTGGAAATCTTTGCTTCTGTATATCTTGAACTAGCTGCGTCGTTTCTTAAGTCACCCCAGTTTCCTTGACCAAAAATAGGAGCATATTCTGTATTAACCATTGTAACCAATGCACCATAGGAGTCAGCATGTGGCGAATATCTGCCCATACAGTCACCAGTAATTCTGGCAGACTTAATTGTTTTGGTATTTGCATATGCATGAAGGTCATCAGCAGTTCTGAGAAGTCTTCTTTGAACTGGTTTCAAACCATCACGGTAATCTGGAATTGCTCTGTCTTCAATAACAGAAATACCGTATTCATACATGTTTTTAGAAGTTAATTCTGTAGCATTTAATTCTTTTGCTTCAATAGTCTTCATATTAATTAATACCTAATAATTCCTTTCTAAACGTAGATTCTGCACCCATAATCTTATTAATAACTTCTGGAAGATTATCAGTCCATTTTAATTGCATAAGATGTCTGGATTCTGGATTGAGGCAAAGTTCGTTCAACTGTTCTGGATTTGTTTCTCCCCATCCCTTCATACGTAATAATGTATAATCTTTACTACCAAGTTTCTTCATCTTAGAATCAACTTCTGCTCTTGTCATTCCGTAAACTTTATTTTTCGCAGAAGATGCAATGAACAACGGTGCATCAATAATATACAAGTGACCATTCTTAATCAAATCTGGCATATAGTTGACGAAGAATGAAAGAACAAGACACTGAATATGAGAACCGTCAACATCGGAGTCAGCAAGAATAATTACTTTACCAAATCTAAGGTTATATTCATTATAATTCTCTTGAACACCACAACCTAATGCAGCAACAAGGTCCTTAATTTCTCTATT
>Ga0326511_10002498_pt1 | contig 14887 bp, 22 predicted proteins | sample 0_2496_0518_D_FD_203701 | JGI IMG/M metagenome (GOLD analysis project Ga0326511, IMG submission 203701) | Bovine rumen microbial communities from UC Davis, California, United States - 0_2496_0518 | ecosystem: Host-associated > Mammals > Digestive system > Stomach > Rumen | place: USA... | reverse complement strand
AAATTATGATGAATATAAAGGGAGATAAAATATGAAGCAAAACATAAGATGTAGAAAATACTACAAATATCAAATAATTGAATATGATTATGTAACAATGCATTATGAAGATGAAGATAGTAAAATAGAAGTATGCAAAACACTTCATAAGACAAATAGTAAGTTATTATACTTATTAATAATATTATGTTTTAAAATACAAGGAATAAAGTATGAGGTAATAAAATGAAAAGAATAAAATTAAGATTATGGGTAAAGGTTGTAATTACTTTAATAGTTATGGGGTTAATAATTTATTTATGGGATATTGTAATGCATGGAAATGTATCAATAAATTTTAGTATAGCTTATTGGTTAGGGTTAATACCTATAAGTTTTGTAGGACTATGTTTAGTTTGGGAGGCTTAATATGGACGTTCACGAATTTATTTTTCAAATGTATAAAGAACAGCCTATTCAAACAAGAAAGTTTAGAGAAGAAATAATGAAAAAATACAATTTATCTAATGATGAAGCTAGAGATATATTTGTTAGGATACATAATTATCAAGCTAATAAATATGGAGAAAGATTATCTCACGATAATGGCATACATTCAACAGAAGAATTAATAACAATAAATAAAAATGCAAGAACTAGAAATTATGCCAGGAAAAAATATGATTATGTTGAGATAGTGGAGGAATAAATGAAAGACAAAGTAATAAACGATTTATTAAGTAAAATATCAGATTTAGAGTTTGAAGTTGAAAAGCAAGAGCAAAGAATAGATAAAGCAATAGAATATATAAAAAAACAACAAATAATATTTAAAGATTATGATGTTGTAGTAGATAATCAATTAAAAAACATTTTAGAAATATTAGATAAGGAGAATAAATAATGAATAAAATATATCTAGTTATTTATATAAAATCTAAGAAGAAGCAAATAATTAAATACTTTGAAACTGAGTATGAAAAGGACAAATATAAAAGGAGACTTCCATTTATATCTGATTTCATCTTAATAGAAGATTCATCTGATATAAATTGGAATTATAGTTAAATAATCACTACTTGTTAGTAAGTAGTGAGAGTAACAAGTTAACCTCTCGTTACTCTCAGTGCTTATTAGCACTAAAAAATAAGGGTAATGACCTACCATTAGAAGCACCTAAGGGTGTAAGAGGAGAAAATTTTTATGAATGAAAATGTAGAAGAAAGAAGTCTAGTAGTAAAGAATGCTACAATGGTATCATCTGATTTATTTGGAGAAAGTAAATCAAAGAGATTAACATCATTAGATCTAACTGATGAAGAACAAATTGATATGTTCTTAAATAGTCAAAGTGATGCTGATTACAAGCTTAATGATGTAGCAGGAAAAACTATTACTGTTATAGGAGCTACTATTGGAGAATATCCAAATGAAACAGTAAATGAAGAAACTGGAGAATTAATCATTAGAAAGAAACATTCACTTTGTTTATTTGATGAAGAGGGTAAAAGCTATGTAACAGGATCAGGAACTTGCTACTATTCATTTGCAAGTATTGTAGCATTAAAAGGAATGCCTACAAAAGAGAATCCATTAAAATTAGAAATAATTAAAGTACCTGCAGAAACAAAAGGACACGAATATCTAAAAGTTAAAATAGCTAAGTAATTGAAAAATAACCATCTTTTTGTTATTATTTAAATAGAAAGGTGGTTATTATTTTATGGAAGAGATATTTAAATTAGTTGTAGATAATGGATTAGGAATAGGTTCATTTATAGCTCTTTTATATTTTATATTTGTATATGTAAAAGAGTTAAATGAAACGATGACAAAAATATCAAATACTATGATTCAAATGCAGATTAATATGGCTACAATGACTGATAGAATTGATAAAATTGAAGAGAAAATTAATGTAAAGGAGGGATAACAATGTTATCAAGAGAAGAATTAAGATTACTAAATGAAATATTAGGAGGTTTAGAATTAGAGGGAGAAAAAGAAAAATTAAAAACTAAACTTTCATTAATTATAGAACAATTAAATATAATGGAAAAAGCTCAAGAAGAAACTGCTAAGATTCAGGAAAAGATAGGGGAATTGGATAGTGATAAAGATGAGAAAAAAGAAAATTAAAAAAGAAGAAATAGAATCTGAAGTTGTAAAAAAAGTATCTATTACAATAGAAGATGCTATTAATCCTAAAGAAGCTATAATAGATAAAGAAGTTAAAGAGACTATTATGGATAAAACAAAGGATGTGATAGTAAATGAGAAAGATTAATTTTGATGAATTTATTAATAATACATTAGGAAAAAGAATTGATACTGATGGATTTCCTAAAGGTCAACCATATCAGTGTGTAGATTTAGCAAAATATTATAATGACTGTTACTTTGCACCTTTTCAAATTTACTGCTCATCAACAGGTTATGCAAAAGACTGGGCTTTAAATAAAAAGACTAATGGAATATTAGATTATTATGATGAAACTGCTATCAATAATATGATTAAAGGAACATTAGTTGTATGGGGTAATTGTAAAGTTGCACCTGATTCACATATAGGATTTTTTATTGAAGATAATGGAAATGGAACATTTAAATGTTTACAACAAAATGCACCACATCCATATGTAACAATATCAAATATTACATATGATGGAATTATTGGAGCATTTATTCCTAAAAATGTAGAAAGACCTGCTGATGTAAAACCTGAACCTAGTAAACATCCTATATATGAAACTTTAGGAGATATGTATGTAAGATGGGATGCATCATACAAGAGTGGATGCAAATTAGTAAAAGACTTAACTGAAGATGGTAAGAAACATGCAACAAGCACTAATCCTGATGCTTATGCTGTATATAAAAAAGGAACTAGATTCACAGTTTACGAATTTAAAGATAAAGGATATGGATTATGGGGAAGAAGTCCATCAGGATGGATATGTATAAAAGGTGCATCAGGGACTATATATTCTAAAGAGGTATAATGAGAGCTAACGAAAAACTAGTTGCAGATGATGGATATGAGGTTGCACTATTTCCATGTGAAGCTTTATATCTTACTGAAGCAAGAGATCCTGATGAACATGATGTCCTATCACTTGACTTCCTACCTCGTAACATAGCTGGAGGAGTTATTACTGCCATGCCATGTTATGCACCTTTTTCAGGAACTATTGTTTATACTGGTAATGACCATAACCTTATATTAGAAAGTGATGACTTAGTTCATATGCCTGATGGTAGTCTAGAATATGGAAGAGTATTAGTAGCTCACTCGTTTGAAGCTCCTGTATCTGGAACACATTATAATCAGGGAGATTTATTTTATAGAACTGGAAACTATGGACAAAGTTCTGGAGAACATTTACATATGGAAGTTGCTCATGTATCTTCTAAGTCAGCACAAAAATGGAATACTGGAGGAGTTGGAATATATGGAGCAATTCATATGTGGTATGGTTTATATGTTAATGATACAGTTCTTCTAAGGTCTGAAGATTACAACTGGGTTGAATATAATGGAGGAGTAACACCACCTACACCTGATGAGAAAAAATCACATAAATTTCCATGGGTATTATATGCAAATCGATTAAGAAACAATAGAGCAAATGTTTGACAATTTGCTCTTTTTATTGTATATTTTGGATAAGGAGGAGATAGAGATGGCTAAATATAGTGCTGAAGAATTATCAAGTCGAATTAATGATTTAGAACTTGATGATGATGTTAAAATATCTTTAATGGAAGATATTACTGATTCAGTATCTACTGGAGAATCTGAAGAACTTACTTCATTAAGAGAAGAAATGGAACAAGTAAAATCTGAATATGAAGAATTAAAAGAAAAATATAAATCTAGATTCTTACAAGCAGTAGAAACTGAAGAAGAAGTTAAAGATGAAGATCTAGAAGAAAAAGAAGTAATAGATGTAAAAGAACTATAAAGGAGGAATTAATATGTTCGGACACAATGATGCAGAACTTTTATCTTACATAATTAACTCTCAACCTGTCCTAAGAGATAATATTGATTTACCTGTTCAAGGAGAATCAATAGCACCTATAGGACAAATTATTGTTAATAATGAAAGATATAAGAATGCTTTTATTAATGCTATCAATGTTATTGGATTAACAATGATAGATAGAAACTATTGGGAAGATCCATGGGAGAACTTCACAAATAATGGATATATGAGTTTTGGAGATTCAGCTAGAGAAATGGCTGTTGATATTGCAGAAGTATTTGATTACAATACATATGCTTTAGATGTAAATCATTTCTTAGAAAATGTTGTTCCAAATGTTTTAGAATATATTCATCCATTAAACTATCAAAAATTCTACAAAACTACTACATCAGACACTCAAATGGCTATGGCTTTTTATAATGAGGGTGGACTTGTAAGTTTAATAGATGAAATTATTTCATCATTATATGAAGGTTATAAATATGATAAATATATTGTTAATAAATATATGTTATGTAGAAGAATCTTAGATGGAACTGTTACATCAGTTCAAATTGCTAACTACAATTCACTATCAGCACGTGAAAGAGTAGCAGCTATGAAAAATGTTTCAAATTTAATGACATTTAGAAATCCTAATTATAATCCTGCTGGATTAAGAATAGCTACTCCATTTGCTAAACAAATTGCTATTGTTAATACAGATTTTGAAGCTAGTCTAACTACTGAAGTTTTAGCTACATCATTCTTTAGAAATGATGCTGAAATGAAGAGTAGAATGGCTCTAATTGATGGTTATGGAAATCATGATGTTGCAAGATTATCAGAAGTATTAGGAAATCAATTTGTTCCATTTACTGAAGCTGAACTTTCTGCACTTGCTAATGTTCCAGCATCAATAATTGATGATGAATGGTTCCAAAATAAAACATATCGTTTAGATGGAGCTGCTGAAACTGAAGCAGAAGATTCATTCACTGAGGGAAGTAGAACAGGATTTAAACGTACATCATTCTATAATCCTGAAACAATGAAAAATAATCATTGGTTACATTATTGGGGAATTAAATCAACATCTCCATTCAAACAAGCTGTAGTATTTACTATTGATACTATTAGTGTTACAAGTGTGACAGTTTCTCCTGCTACTGCTACAATTACTGCAGGACAAGACTTAGAATTAAAAGCTACAGTTGTAACTACAGGATTTGCTAATAAGGCAGTTCTATGGAGTGTAGATGATGCTGCTGCATCTTTAGGAGTAGAAATTACTCAAGCTGGTAAATTAAAAGTTCCAGCAACAGTTACATCTAATACTGAAATAACAGTTACTGCTAAATCAGTATATGATAATACTAAATCTAATACAGCTACTATCACAGTTGCTTAAATCCCATAAGGGAGGGAGAATATTCCCTCTCTTTTTTAAACTTAAGAAAGGAAGATAATATGAGAAAGAAATTAATAAATAGTCAATTAACTAATATGAAAACATATCTCATGTATAGAGAAGAGATGTTAACACTAGCTGAGAATGTTTTTGAGTTCAAGAATCTTCCAGAATATATTGATGTATCTTATTTAAATAAGACATTACTTAGAAATGGATCTATTGCTTTCTTTATGGATGAAGTATTAGGACTTATAGCACTTCCTTATGATGTAATAGGAAACTTTGATATATATGGTAGACCTATTACTATAATGTGTAGATCAGCTAATGGAACATATTATAAGAAATTAAATAGAGGGGAATTTGTTATAATGTATGATAATAATGGAAAACAACCTCTATTCTTAGATATATGTCAAATGGCTGAGAGAATTGCTTTATCAAAGAGAACTATTGATGTAAATATAGTTCAACAAAGAACTCCTAGAATTTGGAAAACATCACAGGATAAAAAGAGAACACTACAGGATATGTTATCTAATATAGATGGAATGGAAGAAAATATAGCTACATATGAATCTATTGATATAGATGATATGAATGTTGTTTTAGCTCCTGCTCCATATGTTGCAGATAAAATAGATATGCATTTAGATAAAGAATGGGCTGAGTTCTATAGACTTATAGGTGTTGCTAATCTAATAGAACAAAAGAAAGAAAGAATGATTAGAGATGAGATGACTGCTTCTCAAGGTGGAACTATAGCATCTAGATTTTCTAGATTCGAACCTCGTAAAAGAGCAATAGATGAAATTAATAAGAAATTTGGAACTAATATAGAAGTTTCATTCTATGATGGAGAACCTACTACTGAGATAGTAGATATGACGCAAGAGGAGGTAGTGCAAGATGATGAAACCTTATAGAATATATCCATTTATAACACCACCTGCTTATCCTGATTATAATATTCCACCTACTTTATATGCTTTGCTTAATTCTATAGTAAATTATGATTCAGTTGATAAAACAAAAATCAAAGATTTAGCTAGTGCTGGTAGAAGTGAAATATTTGATTTTACATATCCACTATCAGAAAAAGTAAATAAGGAAGACTTTGAAGTGTTAATATTAAATCATTTCTTAATGAGAAGAATAGGATATGATACTCTAACAGCTTTTAAAATAGGTTTGTACGTAAAACTTAATGAAGTAATGCCTATTTATAATAAGATGTTTGATATGTTAGATGGATGGGATTTATTTAATGATGGAGAGTTAACTGAAAGAGAAGTTATAGATAATGGAGAAAACTCACTAAATAATAAAACAACATCAAATAATACATCTGATAGAAGATACTCAGACACTCCTCAGAATAATTTAGCAAATGTAAGAGATGGTAAATACATAACTGATTATAATTATGATACTGATACAGGAGATGTAACATCTAATTCAAATGGAAAAGATTCAAGAAAAACAAATGAAACGATTAAAAGAACACCTAGTGATAAACTAAAAATATATAAAGAATTTATAGAAAATAAAAAATCCATATATACAATGATTTTTGAAGATTTAGAACCATTGTTTTATGGATTAGTATAAAGGAGGAAAAAATTATGAATTTTAAACAATTAGTTTTAATGAACCTACAAGCTCTAACTAATTTCCCATATATTGAGAAAGACTTTGATGCTGTTACTGATTACGAGTTATTATGTTTAGTAGTAGATCATTTAAATGAAGTAATTAAAAATTCAAACGAACAAAATACAGTAATACAAAATTTATATAATGCTTTTGTAACATTAAAAGATTATGTAGATACTTATTTTGATAATCTAGATATTCAAGAAGAAATAGATAGTAAACTTGATGAAATGGCTGCATCAGGAGAGTTAGCTGATATCATAGCTCAATATTTGGAAGTTGCTTCAGTTCTTGGGTATGACACTAAAGCAAGTCTTAAGAGTGCTGATAATCTAGTTAATGGATCTATTACTAGAACACTAGGAAATCATCAATACAATGACTTAGGTGGAGCATATTATAAAATTAGAACAATAACTTCTAGTGATGTTATTGATGATATTAAAATATTAGCATTATCAAAGTATCCAACATTAGTAGCAGAAATGATTAAAACTAGTAAAATGAATGTTAATCAATATGGAGCATATGGAGATGGTATTCATGATGATACTGAAGCTATTCAATATGCTATTAATGATAATCAATTTGGAACAATATATTTCTGTGATGGTACTTATTTAATAAGTGATACAATAAAAACATATATTGATAATACTAAACAATGTAATATTAATATGGAAAAGAACACTGTTATTAGAGCTAGTGAATCCTTACCTTGCTTAATAGAATTAGGAGGACTTGGTGGTAATAATGAGGGTGTAAATAATAGAATGAGATATATCTCAGGTGGAGTTATTGATGCTTTAAATTGCGAAAGTGGTATTAAAATTAATGAAAATGCTATGGGAATAACAATTAAAGATTTAGAAATTAAAAGATTCTCTACATATGGAATATATGCTCCTGTAGGAAATACAGTTTATTCTAGTGATTTATTAATAGATAACTGTTATATAAATGGACCTGGTTCAAATAATAATACATATGGAATATATCTAGGACGTCCAGACAATAAAATTGTTAATTCAAGAATAAATGCTGTAAAAGTAGGTGTTCGTGCTAATTATGGTGGACAGTTTTTAAATAATGTTCATGGATTAGGTATTGGATATAATGTATCAGATAATACATGGTTTAATAATACAGTATTTATGCATCATACTAACGGAAGTGGTATTCAAATAACAAATTGTTTTTGTGATACATTCCAAACTTTTGTTAAATCTGAAACATCTGATGATTTTAATGTAAATAATTCAATGTTTTATAGTTATTTATCAAATGTTGATTGCATATTATTTGATTTACAAAAATCTGATACTAAATACAACATAAAGAATAATACTTTTGCTTTACCAACACCATCAAGTAAACATATAGGTATAAAATATGCTAATTTTAATAGTCAACAAACACTTAATGATTATAGAGTATTTATTAAAGACAATATATTACTAGGAAGTATTAACTTAAATGCTGGTGATTTACTATTAATGACACATAAATCTTATCAACCTTATTGGAATAATTCAAATAATTCATTAGGTTCAAATAATTGGTTAAAAATAGGATATATAATACCAGGTTTAGAATGGAATAGCTTGGATTTAAATATTGAAGGATATCATTTTATTGCTAATTTTAAAGTAGAAAGATATGATGGTGTAATGTACTTAACTCAGAGAGCTTCTTATAAATCTATTAGTACAGTCACTCCAAGATTAGGATTTAAATTTATTCATAATACAAATGGTTATAATATCATTGGAGTATATTTACAACAAACTTCAGGAACTCCTATGAAAACAGATATTTCAGTAAAACAATTAAATGAAAATACTGCTTTTATGCCTGTAAATATAAATCTAATAGATCCTACTTTTGAAAGTATTGAAATGGATTATTCTTATTCATTAAGCTAAAATAAAAGACCTCACTTAGAGGTCTTTTTATTATGCTATTGTATTATTTAATGAGTAGTTACCTATATTAGCATGATCATGCCATATTGTTACACCACTTCTATATATTCCGTTTATTGTATCCATTGATGAAGATGGAACACTTCTTTCTGAATTACTTGAATATCCTATATTTTCAGATGAACCTATTTGAACAAAGTTCCAATATGTTCTGCCACGTTGATTAGGTAGTTTTACTCTATTAGTCATATATCCAAATTTTTCAAAATATTCGTCTAGTATTCTTGCGTACTCTTCTCTTATGCTCATTTGATATATTCCAAAATTCATCTCATTAAAAGCAAATGTAACATCTCCACCATTAATATTACCTGATGCTTGAGGAGATACTAATGCATGTTGATATCTATCTGATAGATACTTAGCTTGTTGATTAAAAAGTGAAGCATATTGTGAATCATCTCCTCCTGTTTCTTGAAATAGCATTCCTCCAATTTTAAATGCTGAACCAACTTGAGCAAATTTAGTATTAACACTTTGTTGTGTCATCCAGTTTACAAATGAATCATTTTTATATGAACCTATAGGAAATTTTCCTGCCATTAGTCCATCATTAAATCCAGCATGTTGTGTAGCTTCTTGATCAGTATATAACTTATAATTTTTAGGGAAGCATTTTATTGAACAACCTGGAGATAAAACTCCTGTTATTGAAAAGACTGGTGTATTATTTATAAAATCTTCATAATGAAAGTCACAGTTATTTCCATTATTATTTGTAAGTAATACATAATTATATGGATAACATAATAGTTTCTTATTCTTTGGAGTGTATCCATTTATTGCAGTATTTAATGTTACTGTGTAATCAGTTGAATAATTTACTGAACCTGTTGTATTAGGTAATAGTGCAAATTTAATATGATATACAACATCTTGTGTTTTTCCATTCATTAAATTTTCTTTTGATGTTAAATCTGCTTCATGCCATGTTCCTACTATTGCTAAGAATGATGGTATCATAAAAACTGAAACTACTGCATCTCCTTTACTTAATCCATCAAGTGCTTTAATAAATTTAGTTGCATCTGCTGGAGTATAAAATGCCATGAAATAACATCCTGATACTACACCACCCTGATATGATGTTGCAGTAATTCCTGGAGTGTTAGATGGTAACCATGTTGTTGCTATTACTACAAAAGACTCCTCAACTGTAAAGTTACCATATTCATTATAACTATTTACTATATAATCTCCATGTTCTAACCCTTCTGGATATGTATGTAATCCTACTGTATCATTGTTAACATGTTCTCTTATTACAAGACAAGCCTCCGGATTCCAATAATCAAACCATGTTGAATATTCATCTATTGTATAATATATTTTTGCTGTTCCATCATTTGCATATTCTACATCATCTATAAATGCAAAAAACCATTTATTAGAATAATCAGGATTTTGGAATGCCATATAATTACACTTTAGAGCATCATTATATGAAAATCCAGTTTTTATTACTCCTTTTTCACTTCTTATAAATGAGTATGAGCTATCAGTTGCTACTGCATTAGCTCTACATAATGCTACCATTTCAGATTCAGTATAATCTAATACATCTTTATAACTTTTATCTAATTTTATATTCTTACTTATTATTATTTGTGAATTTTGTAATCCCATAATATTACCTCCTTATTTCAAAATCTATTGACTGCTTAAATTCAGTTCCACATAAATCAGTAGCATAAAATATTCTATTTTCTCTGAATGTTTTAAACAAATCAATTAGTGTTTTATTTTTTATTAATGGATTATATATATCTTTTTGCCAATATGGACTTGTCTTTATAATATCACTAAATACTATTATATTATTCTTTAATTTTCCTGTATATGGATAAATAAACCATATAACATCTTTAGTTTCTTTATCCATTAGATACTCACATAACCATGTGAATGTTTTATAATGGAATGCAAATCTATATAACATTTTATATTCTTTATAACTCTTAGGTAGTTTAGGTTGAGGATCACTTTGCCATTCTCCTTTATTTAGCATTCCTGCATGAGTTCCAAATACAAAACTGGATGCTCCTGTAGATTTACAATGCTCTACTGCTAATTTCACTTCTATTGGATTAAAATCATCATCTAAATCACTTGTAGGAATCCATAATGTTTTTATTTCTCCCTGCTTTTGCTTAAATATAATATTATTTAAACCCCATTCTTGTATATAAGGGCATACTCTAGTAATTGTGTTTCCCACTAGCCACATCTTAGTTGTTCCTCTTTTTCTATCTACTGTAGAATAAAAGTTAAGTAGCTTATTAGGTTCATCATGCAAATATGTAGTTCTACTCATAAACTCTTCAAATATTATATCTGATACATCTAAGTATGAACCTCCTGCATAGTTTTGCTCAGTAGAAAGTGAAACAGCATATCCTATTTTTGCTCCTCTTCTTGATTTATGAGTTTCTACATCATAATATGTTAAGTATAATTCTCTTCTAAACATTGTTATCATGTTATATTCTCCATCAGTTAAGCTTTCTACATCAACATCAGAAAAATATGATTCTATCCATGCTGCATTAATTTCTTCTTTGAATCTTCTCATAAGAATAAATCTTTTTCCAGATTCTTGTGCTTCCTTTATTATATTACCTTTATCATAATATCTATCATAGAATCTCACAGTATCTTTTAAAAATGGAATAACACCTTTTTTATGCTTTACTTGATATGATTTACCATTAGATCTCTCTCCCCATATTAAGTTGACATTAGCACCTTTACTATCTATCTCATCTATAGAATAATGAACTATTTTTCTTGACATTCTATTTCTCCTGCTAGTTCTCCTACTTCATTCATTCTAATAGATGCTAATCTATATTCTAGGTATTTTCTTACCTTTCTTTCTGCTTCTCTTCCACAGTTTCCCTTCATCAAATTACTTTGATTATATCCAAAGAATCTACATGCTTCTGCTACCTTTATTTTTACAAAACCTTTTATAAAATTTAAATCATCCATATTATCCCTCCATAGTTTCTCTATTAACCATTACAAATACATTCTTATATAGTCTATGTACTATTATTTTAGGATTAAGTAATGTAGCTGCTTGAATAAATTTATTGAGTTTATTTTCACTATCAAAATACTTAATCTCATCTTTTTCTACTATCCATAAATTATATACCATAATACCTCCTAATAATCTTTATACTTATAACAATAATTTAATTTAAAATTATTATCATAGCACTTTTTGAATCTAGTTAATTGATAATAATTTATTCCTAATAATAACATTATGCATCCTACTACTATTAATATTATAAATAATATTCCTATATTCTCATTATAATCATCCATACTTATCACTCCTTATATCTAGCACGAGAAGATGAATCATCATTTATTAAATTAGCATAGTCTAACGACTTACTTAATTTATATGTATTAGGTAAAATACAGCATCCTGACTTATCAGTTACTAAATAATTAAGTCCTAAATAATCTCTTACTTCAACAGGACTTTGTTCTTCAGTATATAGAATCAAGTTTTTATTTGTATCTGAAAATTTAAATGTAAATTCATCTCTAAATTCATCTAAACTTTTTAATGCTTTTGCTCCATCCTTTGGAACTCCAGCAACAGTTATATGAATATTACCATCAATTTTATATGCATATTTCTTAGCGCCCTGTGTTATAAATTCTTGATATGTGCATTCTTTTTCAAATAATCCCATCATATGAACATTACCTTTTATATCAGATGGAGCATATTTATTTACATCTAATTTTAATACTTTAGCTACAAAATTAATCCTTTCTTCTACACTCTTATTATAATCTATAAATACATTTTTGTCATATCCCTCTACTAATTTACAACTATCAGTATCACAATATACTACATAATCATCATTTGCTATAACTCTTCTTAGTAAGTTATCTCTAGCATATGCTGTAACCCATACTCCATATGCAAATGATAAAAATGATTTTTTCTTCTCACTCTTTAGTTTTTCTACTATTTCTTCATTAGTTAAAGGTATCTCTTCCCATGTTCCATCATTGTCATAATACTTAACTTCATCTCTTATGTTATTTGTAACACTCATTCCATATATGGAGTTATACATTCCTTTAATTCTTCCATATTCCATCTCCATGCCCTCAACACCTTTTAAACTTGTTTTTCCTACATACTTATCTAGAATAAACTCTATTAGTGTTTTAGGTAGATAATTCTTAGAAGCATAATAACACTCTAATATCTCATATTCTAAATCATATGTATCTAAAAAGAAGTAAAAATCTATATCAGTTAAAGTCATTTCAAATTCTTTAGCTTCTATTAATCTACCATTATCATATTTAGCTCCTCTTAGGTTTCTACACTTACTAGCTGATATAAAATTGTTATAGTATTTACATTTTACATTCTTAAATCTTACTACTAATAAATATGCAAGTCTTTTACTCATTTTTTCTACACTTTTTATATTACATGGTAGAAACTCACTATTTGGATATTTTTGTGTTACTAATACATATGGATAACTACTCGCTATATCATATGAATCAACATTTTTTAATACTTCATCTGCATATATCCAATTTGCATGTGTATATCCTCCTAAAAATGCTTCACATAATCTATTATATATAATAGGATTAGTATTTATTGCTTTATAAACTATTCTCCTATATTTAAAGTTAGATCTAGTTAAATCCTGTAACTCTCTTCTAACTTTACCTGTATTAGTTGTTGGAATGTGTTTGACATCTTCATATACTTCTAACTCTTTTTTAATATAATGATATAAAACTAAACAGTCATATTCACAGTATCCTAACTCTTTTTCTGATAATGGAGTGTTTGGATTACGAATCTTTGAATAATCTAAATCTCCTACTTTTTTCTCAACAGGTAGATTAAACATCTTAGGTAGATATTTTAATGCAACATTACTCATCATATAACTACACTTTAGCATAATATTGTATTCACTCATTATAGCAGTAATTACTTTATGAGATTTTCTTGCTTGTACTTCACTAAAATGAAAATTGCTTTTCAAATATTGAAATTCAAATGCTAAGTTATGAATAAACACATATTTTAAATCTCCTATGTGATTATCAAGTCTTCTTAAAAACTCTCTTAGTTCATCCCATGTTCTACCATAATAAACTATATCATTAATACCAAACATCCATATATACATATGGCTTCTTTTACTACATCTTTTCTTGTCTTTTTCAGATAGCTCATCATATGTAATAGCAGGACATATTTTATCATCTAATATATAATAAGAACTTGTTTCAATATCGAAAGTATATATATTATTATCATAAAATTTTCTTTTACCTTTGATATCAGGTTTGTGATTTTCTTCCTTAAATTTATCCCAATATAACACCTAATATCATCTTCTTTCTTATAATACATATTTTTCATATAATCTAATTGCTTTTTCCCTTATATCTAAATCATTAATCTCTATATATAATGAAAGTCTTGATACAAATTCATCCTCTGAATCATTTTCTCTCATAGCATCATATATAATCTCTTGTAATGCACTTGCACCTATTTTAGATGCAAAAAAGTCAAAATCATTATCTCCAAACATTTCAAAAAAATCCTCTGCATCTTCTTCAGTAAAATCAGGATCATCTGACCTATTTAATTTAATACTTTCTACTTGATTTTTCTTCCATGAAGATATTCCTTTTTTTGTAGATGTTTGACTATTTAAAAATTGATTAATTGCTTTATTTAGTCCTATTAATTGTGCTTTCGTTGGATTCTTACCTATTTTTATTTTACCTTTTTTAGTCCACATATTAAGTTTATTACTACTTAACCTATTAGCTAACTTTTTACTTGCCCATGTTCCACT
>Ga0326511_10002495_pt1 | contig 14898 bp, 11 predicted proteins | sample 0_2496_0518_D_FD_203701 | JGI IMG/M metagenome (GOLD analysis project Ga0326511, IMG submission 203701) | Bovine rumen microbial communities from UC Davis, California, United States - 0_2496_0518 | ecosystem: Host-associated > Mammals > Digestive system > Stomach > Rumen | place: USA... | reverse complement strand
TTTGAGATGGCCATCGACCTGCCGCCGGGCTATCCCTGCGTAGACGCTCCCCCCGCGCTCCACTTCCTGACGGCCGATGCTTCGGGGCAGCCCATCCCCCACCCCTGGCATCCGAACATCCGCTACTACGGCGAGTTTGCTGGGCGTGTGTGCATCAACATGGCCGACACCTATACCGACCTGCTGTGGGGCGTGAGGCGGGTGGCCTCCTACCTGCGCTACCACAGCTACAATGCCATCATGGAGCCACCCTATCCCGAGGACCTGAAGGTGGCGGCATGGGTGAGGCACCAGGGAGAGCCTAACGGCTGGATATTTTTTGAACAATAGATAATAGAGATATGAAGATGATAAGAAGATATGCCCTCATGCTGGCTGGCTGGCTGCTTTCGACGGGGCTCCAGGCTCAGAACGTCAGGGCCATCAGCGTCGCTCAGGGGGCTTCCTACACCGACCACCTGTCGCTGAACATGGACTCGAAGGATATGGACCTCATGGTGAAGTTCGTGTTCGACGAGGATGCCAACACGCTGACCGTCAGCCTGATCTCCTACCGCACCATCTTCGTGTTCTGGGACCGCGTACGGATGAAGCCCCTCGTGCGCGGGCGCAGGATACGACCCGAACTGCTGCCCTACGTGGTCAACTATGAGCCTAACGACAGGTATCTGATCACCAAGCTGTTCAAGTCGACGGTGCCCAGACCCCGCAAGAAGTTCTATTTCCAGCGATGGATGGACTACGAGGGTCTGCAGCCCATCCCTCAGGAGTATAAGATGGTGAACGACTACATCTCGCAGACGTTCGACATCCTGAACAAGCGCTCCCTGGTGACCTTCAGGCTGCACGACATCTTCCTGATGGACAAGACGGAGAAGAAGAAGTACAACCTCTACGAGATACCATTCGGAAGGGATGTGAATATCGAGTATCAGGTCACCATCGAGCGTAATCCCTGCTTCGGGTTCGGCGAGGAGGTGGCCTCGGCCCAGAAGGCGCTCGAGGGCGTCAAGGGCGGCTACAAGACCCTGAAGAAGAACTACGGCAACGGGAAGGTGGGCTCCGAGGAAGCACTGAAGGTGTTCGACGACCTGAAGCGCAACCTGCTGGAGCAATTCCCAGCGAAACAACAGAGCAGCCCCTGCCAGGATATGCAGACGGCTTACGACGAGTATAACCAGTATGTGGACTCCATCTCCCAGATGAAGTGCACCCTCGAGAGCTTCGGCGGCACCGGCACGGCGGCCAGTGCCGAGATAAGCGCGGAGGGCACGAAGATCATCGCCTCGAAGGCCCGGTTTATCGACAACCTCGTCTCGCGCTGGCTCGTCAGCACGGATCCGACGGAGCGTCGCGACATCGTCAGGCGCATCCAGTCGCAGATAGACGACGTGAACGAGCTGATAGGCGACCGGTCCGGTAATACGCCCCAGCAGCGACAGGCCATAGAGATGTTCCGCGCGGCTGAAAGCTACTTCCAGAAGACCTGCATGAAGCGATAAGACCACCGATGACGCATAGGCATGAGTAGAAAGCAGTGTTTCATATTTCTAATGATGTGGCTCCTGGCCACGACGGTAGCCGCGCAGGCGCAGGACGTCCCTGCTCCGGCCTCGGCCCCCGACCCGTCGGCAGCCGAGGCCCAGGCCCTCACGCCTGCGGAGGCTGCAGAGCTGAAGCTCGAGATAGAAGCACGGCTGAACCAGTTTGCCGATGACTTCAACGACCTCTACCTGGTCAACAACATGAAGCTCAGCTTCGACGCTTCGGGAGGCATCCCCGAGTCGATGGCCGCCACGCTCTCCGAAAGGATGAAGCGCCTCAATGCGTCGTTCAACTATCTGGACATCAAGTGGAACACCTACTACCAGGCCCAGCAGCTGGACATAGCCGCCGACGACGACCTGATGGAGAAGGCGACCGCGCTGGAGATACTGAAGCAGCGGGTGAAAGACTCGCTCGACGTGCAGACCCGAGCTGTCGAGGCCATCACACAGTTTGCCGAGGCCGACCGGTTTATCATCAGCCAGGTGAGCGTCTACAAGCGGCTTTACTCCAAGGCGTTCCGGTTGTCGCTGGTCCAGAAGCTGGCCCCGCGGCTGGAGAAGGTGAAGGCCCGCGAGCAGACCGTCTTCACCCAGCTACAGACCTACTACGACCAGGCGAAGGCAGCCAGCTCGACGGTGCCAGCGCTGGCTCCCCGGATGAAGGTGCTCGACGATCAGTTCGTGGTGATGAAGAGCGTGTCCGAAAAGGTGCAGCAGCTGGAGTACAAGCCTTTCGTGCAGCGCGTCAAGGACTACGTGCTGGGCTTGGCAGGCGTGGCCATCATCCTGATGTTCCTCAACTCGCTTGTGTCGCGATTCAAGGCCTATCAGGCAAAGCTGGCCAACGCTAAGAAGCTGGAGGAAATGATGAACAAGAACAATGGAGGCGGGAGTGTCTATCCCACGATATAACAAACGAGAAATGACAGACATGATGACAAGGATATACCAACTGATACTACTGGCCCTGACGGCCTTCTGTGCGGCAGGCTGCAACGATGCGACCTCCGAGGTAGATGCCAGTATCGACGAGATGTTCAGTACCGACGGTGTCAATGACGAGACAGCTGCCACCGACCTCATGAAGGTGGTCGGCGTGGAATTTTCGCCGGGCTACAAACACTTCAAGCTCTACACCACCATCCTCAAGGGCCTGGGGCCTTACAACCTGCGCGACACCAGCCGCGTGGTCATCAAGGCGAGCGAGGCGATAGGGGGCATCCCCAACGAAGGCCCGAGCCGGCCCAGGCTCACCGAGGTGGTCAACACGGAGGGCAACGAGGTGAAGCGCCTACACGTGAAGCTGCTGGTGCTGGTGGACCTGGCCCAGCCCCAGGAGGTCGTCGACATGGAGCGCAAGGCCGTCGAGGAGATCCAGGCGGTCTTCTCGGAACACAACCTGTACCTCGCCTTCATGTACGGGCAGAACGTGACGGAGACGATGGAGGCGACGGACTACGTGATGAACCACTACTTCACGTCGCAGGAGGAGAGCTACAAGTATCTCTACCGTGCCATCTGGCTGAAGCGGCAGGAGATGAAGGACAAAGTCGGAGTGTGGGCCGATGCCAAGCGGAAGGCGCTGCTGGTCTTCTCTGACGAGATCGTCTATTCGGAGGACGACGAGCCTTACGACCCGCAGCACTTCGAGATGGAGGAGCGTCTGACCGATACGGACTCGCTGCCGGCACCGGACATCGTCATCTGCTCGGCGAGATACTCGGCGGGCAGGGAAATTCCGACCGACCAGGCTTCGGACGTCATGCGGCTGCTGTGCAAGGGCAGCGGCGGTCTCTATCAGGACCGCTTCGAATGGCGGAAGCTGATGCCGTCCTGCCTGGGCACCGACTCGGTCATCGTAGCTAACGAGTTCCTCTTCGAGAATCCCGACGGGAAGGTCTACCGTGGCTTCCCGCACAAGATGGAGATCGCGGTCTACGACAAGAAGACAGACAGCCTGCTGGCCAAGGCAGGGGCGAGCATCTTCCTCGGCAGCGCGTACAACCCCATCATCGTCAACGGCCCGTCGCTGCTGACGATGTACCTGCAGGGCCTCGCCCTGGGCCTCTTCGCGCTGCTGGTCGTCTACGTCGTCTTCCAGCTCATCATCCCATACGTCAGGTACCGGATTTTCAAGAAGAAATATGTCGTCAGATACGTCAAGGGTGTCAGCCAGAGCGTCGGTAACGTCATGCTGACGGAGCAGTGCTACTACTGCAAGGCTCCGCTGGAGGACGGTGACGAGGTGGTGGCGAAGTGCCAGCACATCATGCACAAGACGTGCTGGGATGAGAACCAGTATCACTGCCCGGAGTACGGGCGGCACTGCGACACGGGCTCGCACTACTACAACCACACGAACCTGCTGGACACACGAAACGCCTCGTTCTACATGAAGTGGATCCTGATGGCCATCGTGGCGGCTACGTGCGCCTGGTTCTGCTACCTGCAATACGTCACCTACGTGCATCATGCCAGCCCGGGACTCGTGGCGCACATGGTACAGGCGCACGTGGCAACGGAGTCGTTCATGGAGGCCGTCTTCCAGAACAACAGCGAGGAGATCAACCTGATGCCCGCCTTCGGCATGATGATGGGCTTCTTCCTGACGCTGGGGATGTCGTACCTGGCGGCAAGGAGGCAGCCGGCGCGCCGGAAGGCGGCCTCGGTCATCGTGCGGGCACTGCTGGTGGGCGCACTCTCGCTGATAGTCTTCTGGCTGTTTGTCAAGATGGCACTGGCCTTCAAACTCGAGGCGTGGGTCGTCATCTTCTACTGGATACCGTGGCCCCTGCTGGCGATACTCATCGCCTTCGTCTCGACGATGGGCACGCGCATCAAGCTGCACAGGCTGCTGGTGGTCATCTCTATCGTGCTCGGCATACTCACCATGCTGATCTGGTCGTTCATGTTCGACCATATCATCCAGTTCGACATCCGTGTGCTGCTGCTGCTGAGCTGCATATTCTTCGCTGTCTGCCTCTCCGTGGCCATCGCGGGGATGTCGCCTCGCTCGGAGCGGTACTTCCTCAACGTGAAGGGGGCGGTCAAGGAGATGGACATCGCGCTCTTCAAGTGGTTCATCAACCATCCCGAACAGGTGGTCACCATCGGCAAGTCGATCGACTGCTCGCTGCAGATGTCATGGGACATCAAGGGGAAGGTTGCCCCGGTACAGGCACAGATAGCGCAGGAGGGCGACACCGTGCGCCTGACGGCCCTGGAAGAGGGTGTCATCGTCAAGGGGAAGCCTCTCAGCGCAGGCAAGAGCATCTGGCTCTACCACAACACTTCGTTCGTCATCGGCGACACCACGTTCACCTACATCGAGCGTGACGTCTGATAGCTATAGGGACGCACCCGCAGGCTGGGGTTGTCGGTAATCCGCGCCAAGCCCATAAATCCCATAAAAAATCCCTCGCCTTGCAGGCGAGGGATTTCTATATAGAGTGAGCTGCTGATGATCAGTCGTTCTCTGCCAGTCCGGAGTAGCGTACCCCCTCCAGGCGATAAACCACCTGGTCCTCATCATCGCTGAACACCACGTCCATCGTGATATAGTCAGCCTTCGAGCCATTGTTCTGCACACCACCGCCCTTCGTGATCTTGGCGTTGGTGATCGTCACCTGGCAGTCATACTTCTGGTTCTGCGCCCCCGTGGCACTGAAGGTCAGCGCTGAGGCATCAGCCTGTGCCTTCACCTTGAAGTCCCAGAAGTTGCCATTATCGTCCACCCAGATCTCGCTGGGGTTATTCGCAGAAGTGTTATAGGTCATAATGGTGAAACGTCCCTTTCCGTAGGGATCCTCAACCACGCTGCCATTCTCCACCATGTTCGCAGTCACATACCACTCGCCAGCGAGGCTCTCGGTAGCCGTACCGCCAATCTCCTCTTTCGAGCAGCTGGTGAAGGCCAGCGTGAGGAGCAGTGTTGCTAAATATAATACTTTCTTCATAATCTTTTACTCTTTAACCCAAGTTTCGTTGAACGTCAATGTACCGGCATATACGCAGGTGAACTTCATGGTGCCTGAGGCCACGTCGATGCTGCCTTCCAAGGAGTCGAGACCGTCACCCCAGCCCGGAATATTACTTTCTATGAGAGTCAGCGTACCATCCTCGGCCACGCCCAGGGTGCCGCTCATGGCGTATCTTGCACCATAGCCCGCACGCTGGCAGTACCAGCCACCGAGCAGGTCGTCTACAGAGATCGTACCGTCGCCATTGTCAATGACGAGCACCTCGAAGGCCCTGCCGTAAGCCGTACCGTTACGGTCGCTGGTGGCCTGATTCAGATAGAATCCCTCAATATCGCTCTCCAAGTCGAGCACCACCACCGTACGAGAGGCAGAGGCATCGAATCCGTCCTCGTTCTTCGTCGTGGTATAGGTCAGCGTGTAGATACCGCTCTTATTGACATCCACGTTTCCAGAGACAGTCACCTCGCTGGTCACATCCTCGCCGTTTAGCTCAGACGTATAGCCCGGTTCTTCATAAGCCACACCCTTCGGCCATACCAGGTAGGGGTCGCCCTCCAGCTGGATCGAAGGATAATAGGTGATACGCGACAGGCCCTCCGACTTCTTGTCACCGCAGCTGGTCATCACCAGTGCGACGAGGGCGAATAGCATTGTATATAATATGTTCTTTTTCATTGTCTTTTCTTTTTATCCGATTTAGACATTCTGATTACTGAGCCCAGAAGATTGGCGTGGTGTAACCTGGGAATGAAGGCGCGTTGCTATTACGGGCTGAAGAGCTCTCAGCATACGGCCAGCGCTGCAGAAGATTGCCCTCGCCTACGGGGCCGAAGCACTTGATAGGTGCGTAGAGCGTACCTGCCACATACTTGTTAGGCTGGTAAGAGGCATCGTCGGTCTCGTTGTACATATCCGTACCCTTGACAGAGCCGAAGGCAGGATACTTCAGACGACGGAGCTCGCAGTAGCCCTCGAAGGGGTTCACACCTGCCAGTGCAATCCACTTGGCAATACCGATCGACTTCTTATAGTTAGCCTGCTCATAAGGCCACTGAGCCATATAGTCAACCGTCAAGTCCAAAGCCTGTGCAGGATCGATGCCTGCAGTTGCCATTGAAGATGCTACAGCCGCTCCGTAGGCTATCTCGGCCTTGTCGGCCTTGCCTGTGCGGGCATAGTACTCTGCCTCGAAGAAGAGGATTTCAGACATGGTCAGCAGGTAGACGGGCATCGTAGCTGAAGCTACAGGACGGCACCAGTAAGTAGACTTGTAGGAGCTAGAGGTTGAGAAGTTGGTACCAGAGATACCGCCGGTGTAGTTGCCAGAACCGTTCTTCTGAAAGAAGGCAGGCAGACGCGGGTCATCATAGACGATGCCGCCATCGCTGTCCTTCACCTGCATCGAGCCGATGATGGCGATATTGGCCACCACGTTCTGCTGGGTAGAGCCCCAGTTGGTGGCGAACTCCTCAGCATAGAACGGGCTCATCGCACCGCTCTCGGTACCCCAGCAACCCTGATAGGCCACATCGCCAGCGGGGAAGTTGCCCTCCTCGATGAGTGCGCCGATCTCAGCATCAGAGCCACCCATGCGGGAGAGGATCTTCAGCTTCAGAGCGTTAGCGAACTTGATCCATGCGTCGGCAGGCTGTCCGGGGAAGAGGAAGTTGGTGCAGACGCGGTCTGTGGCCTTGGCCTTGCCCAGCGCGTCGTTCAGTTCGGCCAGGATGCCGTTATAGACGGTCTGTCCGTCGTCATAGTGAGGTGTAGCGTTCGTTGCGTCGAGTGCCTCTGTGTAAGGCACCTCTCCGTAGCAGTCCACGAGAGTCTGATAGGTGAAGGCGCGCAGCGTGGTGGCTGCCAAATAGTCGCCCCACTCCTCATGCTGCTCGGCATAGTTGCGAACCAGCTGGAGGCTCTTCAGCACGCGCGAGTTCAGCTGCGTGTAGGTAGAGCTCGAACGCGTGGCACTCTGCTCGAAGCGGCTGTAGTCGAGATAGTTGCTCGTACCGAACGTCTGCACGTAGTACTGTGCGAAGTATCCGCCCACGATGCGCAGATAGTCGCCGTAGCTGCCTGCCAGGTTCATCTCGGCAGCAGGGAAGACAATGCTGGAGTTCAGGTCGCTCTCCTTAGGAGAGTTCGGACTCTCGTTGATATCCATGTAATTGTTGCAGGATGTTGCAGCAAGTCCCAGGATCAGTGTTGATATAATTGCTAATTTCTTCATAATGTTCTGTCCTCCTTTAATTAAAATTTAAGACCTACATTGAAACCGAAGGTACGGCAGGCGGGGTTCGAGTAGAGCTCGCCGAACATACCCTCCAGGTCGTTGCCGTAGGAGCTGACCTCCGGGTCGATATAGCGGTTGGCCTTGTGGGTCCAGGTGAATACGTTGTTGCAGAACAGTGACAGCGTGATGTCGCTCAGGTAGAGCTTGCTGACGAGCGACTTCGGGAACTGGTAAGCCAGCGTGATGTTACGCAGCTTGACGAACGAGCGGTCGATGAGGTAGAACTCGCCAACCTCGTTGGCACCGAAGTCGTTGAACCAGGTCTGGTAGCTACCGTCGCTCCTATAGATAGGTGTCACGTTCTCCGTGCCGTCCTCATGTACTGAGTTGGGGATGACGAACGGACGACGCTGGTTGTAGATCGTAGCCTCACCGTTACCAGTGAACTGCATCAGGTTCTTCGTACGTGAGAACATGTAGCCGCCCTTACGTACATCGAGGGCTGCACTCAGGCTGATGCCCTTGTACCAGAGCGAAGTGGTAACACCACCCGTCCAGTCGGCATTCACGTTCTTGCCCGTATCCTTTACCTCGGTCGTCTTCAGCGGCTGGCCGTTGGCATCCACGATGAGCTTGCCGTCGGCTGTGTACTGGGGCAGGTAGGTGAAGAGCTCACCCATAGGCAGACCCTCAACGGCACGCATGTATACAGCATCGCTACCAGCAGAGAACGAGTTCAGGTTGACCATACCGCCGTCGAGGCTCTCAGGCATTGATACGACCTTGTTGTTGTTCTTAGAGAAGTTGAAGCCGAGTTCCCAACGGAAGTCCTTGGTCTGGATAGGTGTCGTGTTGACGAGAAGCTCGATACCACGGTTGCGAACCTTACCGAAGTTGGTCACCATGTAAGAGTAACCGGTAGAGGGGTCTACAGGCAGGGTGAAGATCTGGTCGTCGGTGGTACGGTTATACCAGGCGAAGTCGATATTGATGCGGTTGTTGAACAGAGCGAGGTTCAGACCGAACTCAATCTCAGTGGTCATCTCAGGTTTCAGCGAGTTGCTACCGATGGTAGAGGAGGCCTGGAAAGCGTTCACGCCGTTGAAGGGGAACTTGGTCAGGTCACTGCCATAGTAACCGTTCGAGTAGGCCTGCAGGAAGTTAGGATATACGCGATACTCATCGGCATCGTTACCAGTCTTACCAAAGGCAGCACGCAGCTTACCGAAGGTGAGCACATTGTTCTTCGGAATCAGACGGGTGAAGATCCAGCTCAGTGTGGCACCGGGATAGAAGAAGCTGTTCTTATCCTTAGGCAGCGTAGACGACCAGTCGTTACGAGCCGTCAGACCGAGGTAGATCATCTCGTCCCAGCCGATCGAAACGTCACCGAAGAGACCTACGAGGCGGCGCTTGTAGGTATAGTCGGCCAGTGTGGTCTTGGTGGCACCGTTGCTCAGCTGCCAGAAGCCCGAGTAGAATGTCAGGTCATCGGTCTGGCCTTCCATATAGTTGCGGTTGCGCTCGTTGATGTTCACACCTACGTTCACGTTCAGGTCGAGCTTGCCGCCCACATACTTGTCGGCGAAGTTGGCCAGGAAGTCGTGGTTCAGCTCGTACTTGCGATAGTAAGTATCCGAAACATAACCAGACTGGTTCATGTTCGAGGGAGCATAGCCGTAGTCATTGTTGATGAGGGCATCGTCGAGGGCAATCTGGGGATAGCCGAGCTTGTGGTCATAATCGGTATAGTCGAAGCCGAAGCGATAGGTCAGGGTCAGCTGCTTGATGGGGTTGATGTCGGCCTGGATCTTGCCAAACACCTGCTTGGCATCGTTGTGGTTGTAGTTGTTCTCGATGGCCCAGTAGGGGTTGGTGATACCGTAAGGTGTGTACCAGGCCTCAGGCGTGTCGAAAGCAGAGTTGAGGTGCTTGCGGTCTACGAGCGAGAGGTCGCGCGGGAACTCCATGATACCGTCGATGAACGACGTACCCTGATAGGCGGCCACGGTATTGGTGTTCGTCTTGGCGAGGTTCATGTTAGCCGAGATCTTCATCCAGTCCGTCGCCTTGTAGCTGGCACGGGTGGCGATGGTGTTACGCTTGTAGGTGTCCTTGTCGCCGGGGAGGATACCGTTGTCGGCGGTGTAGGAATAGCTCAGATAGTAGGTCATCTTCTGGTCGCCGCTCACGCCGTTTAGCGATACGCTGTGCGAGGTATTCACACCGCTCTCGAAGAAGTCCTTGATATTGTTCTCCACAGCCTCATACTTGTGGATGAGCTGCTGGTGGTTCCAGATGGGGCCATAGACCTGGGTAGAGCCGTCGAGCTCAGGACCCCACGAACCGTTCTCGATGAAGGTCTGTTTGCCATTCCAGCCCTGTCCGAACTGGTTCTGCATCTTCGGCAGTGTGGCTACCGAGCGCCAGGAAACGCTACCATCGTAAGAGATCTGGAAGTTTCGCTCGCCATTCTTCTTACCGGTCTTAGTGGTGATGATGATCACACCGTTAGCGGCACGGCTACCATAGAGGGCGGTAGCGGCTGCACCCTTCAGCACGGTCATGTTCTCGATATCGTTGGGGTTGATGTTAGATACACCACCGACGGCGTTAGAGAACTGGTCCTGCTCTTTCTGCGTACCACGGAAGTTGGTCTGCACGAGGGGCACACCGTCTACTACGTAGAGCGGCTGGTTGTTACCGTTGATAGAGCTGATACCACGGATGATCACCGAGTTGGCCTGGCCCGGGTCGCTGCTGGTGGTGTTGATCTGCACACCAGCCACCTTACCAGCCATCGCGCTGGTGACATCAGTCAGCTTACCAGCTGTCAGCTGCTCGTTGTCGAGCGTCTGAGCCGAGTAACCCAGCGTCTTCTGCTGACGGGTGATACCCATCGCCGTTACAACCACCTCGTCGAGGCTGGTGGCATCGGCCTTGAGGAACACGCGCATGCCGTTCTTGGCTGTCACTGTCTTGGCCTCATAGCCCAGATAAGACACCGTGATCTGGTTCTTACCGTGAGGCAGAGTCAGCGAGAACTTACCATTCACGTCAGTCAACATACCCGTACTTGTACCATCCACCTTGACGGCAGCACCGATGATGGGCTGTCCGTCCTCCTGTGAGAGTACTGTACCGGTAACTTTGGTTTGAGCCAGTGCAGTTCCCATACAGAGGAAGAGCGCGGCTAAAAACATCGTTAGTCTTTTTTTCATAAATTCTCTCTTTTGATTAATAAATATAAATATGTATATTAATATCCATTTTTCCATACCTCCACACTGGAGGCTCCCCGCTTTCTCTGCCTTTTTCAAGGTTCAGGGTGCAAAAATAGTGCATAATATCCTAAAAAACGAATAAATTTATAAAAAAATCACATTTCTAAGCGAATTATTAACGTTTAAAACCCCGCGCCTTGATTTATGTCAATTAGAAAGTTTAATAAGTGTTTCGCTTACAATTTGATACAAAACACAAAAAATCCCTCACCAGTTGGCAAGGGACTCGTATTGTCTATGATATCTTAAATATTATTACTTCACCTGCACGACGAGATACTTGCTCGTAGACCAGAACGTCTGGGGATCGGTGATGCGGAGCACGTACTGCTTGTTGGCATCGCGCTGCAGCGTGTACGAGCTGGAAGGATGGGCAGTGAGCATCTTGGCCGACTTGCTGTAGAGCTTGATCTCCTTGTCGATGCGGATATCAATCTTCGTGAAGTATTCCTTGTTGAAGTTAGCCTGCAGCACCTTTCCGTCCTTCAGGATGTTCTGCTCCTTGAGCTCCTTGCTCGTGCCGAATACGAACCAGGCTGTGTTCAGCTGCTTGTCCTGCGTAGAGATGGTCTGCGCCTTCTGGGTGTTGTCCTCCTTCAGCGTGCTGACGTTGGTGTTCAGCGTGGCCACCTTCTCGTCGAGCTGTGCGATGTGGATGTCCTTCCTGTCGAGTTCCTCGCGCAGTGCCTGCAGCTGCTTGTCCTTCGTCTCCAGCTGCTGGGTGAGGTTGTCCACGATCTTCTTCAGCTGGTCGCCCTTGACGGTACTCTCGCGCACCTGCTGCTTCAGCTTGTTGATCAGCTCCTTGTTCTGCTTCATCATCGACTGGATGAACTGGAAGTTCTCCTTGATGCGCTGCGAGGTATTCGTTCCCTCACCCGACTTGGCGATTGTCACGCGGTTCTGGGCCTCCGTGATTTCACGGAATCCGTCCTCGATGTCGCTGAGGGTGGTCATCATGTCGTTGATCTCATTGTCTTTCTGCGAAATAATCTGATTCAGAGAGTCACGCTGCTGCTGTGCAGCAAGTTCTGCCTTCTTCAAAGCGTCCTGGTTACAGCTTGCCAAAGCAATCGTTCCAACCATAAAGATAAATAGCTTTTTCATACCACTTTTATTTTAAATTATTACTTATTTCTCACTATTGCCTGCCACGACGATCACAATCTCGCCCTTCGGCTCCTTCTCCTTGAAATGGGCTATCACCTCTGCCAGGCTGCCACGGACACTCTCCTCATGGACTTTCGATATCTCGCGGCACACGCTCACCTGGCGCTCAGGGCCAAAAGCCTCGGCAAACTGCTCCAGCGTCTTCAGCAGCCGATAGGGCGACTCGTAGAAGATCATCGTACGCTGCTCCTCGCGAAGAGAAGCTATCTTCGTCTGGCGACCCTTCTTCTGGGGAAGGAACCCCTCGAAGGCGAAACGGTCGCAGGGCAGGCCGCTCGACACCAGGGCCGGCACGAAAGCGGTGGCCCCGGGCAGGCACTGCACCTCTACCCCAGCCCTGACGGCCTCCCTGACGAGGAAGAACCCCGGATCGCTGATGCCAGGCGTGCCGGCATCGCTGATGAGGGCCACGTTCTCGCCCGCCAGCAGACGGCCGACGATGCCCGACGAAGTACCATGTTCATTGAACTTATGATGCGACATCAGCTGATTGCGGATGTCGTAATGCTTCAGCAGGATACCCGAGGTACGGGTGTCCTCTGCCAGCACGAGGTCTACCTCTTTCAAGATACGGACGGCACGGAAAGTCATGTCCTCCATATTTCCTACTGGGGTCGGTACGATGTACAATATACCCATAACTGGGGGCAAATTTAGCGTAAAATATCAGAATAGACAAAAAAAACGGCAAAATCTTTGCAATTTTTAAAAGGTATTTGTAATTTTGCAGGGATTATGACAGAAAACCTATCAGGAGAGGCACACCGTCCTGGAAGAATCGAAGTGGTGTGCGGCTCGATGTTCTCGGGCAAGACAGAGGAGCTGATACGCCGTCTCAGGCGGGCGAAGTTTGCTCGTCAGAAGGTGGAGATCTACAAGCCGGCCATCGACGTAAGGTATTCCGAAGAGGATGTCGTCAGCCACGACCAGAACCATATCCTCTCGACTCCCATCGACTCCTCGGCGAGCATCCTGCTGCTCTCCAGCGACATCGACGTGGTAGGGATCGACGAGGCGCAGTTCTTCGACATGGGACTCGTCGACGTGTGCAACGAGCTGGCCAATCGCGGCGTGCGCGTCATCGTGGCCGGACTCGACATGGACTTCAAGGGCGTGCCCTTCGGGCCGATGCCTGCCCTCTGCGCCATCGCCGACGACGTCACCAAGGTGCATGCCATCTGCGTGCGCTGCGGCAACCTCGCCTACGTCAGCCACCGCAAGGTGAGCGCCACGCAGCGCGTGCTCCTCGGCGAGACGGCGGAATACGAGCCCCTCTGCAGAGAGTGCTATAAGAAAGCCATCAAAGAAGAGAAGACCACCAAAGAAGGATAAAACCCACAAAAGAAAGAAAGATGACAGAAAAGAGCATTAACTATGACCGTCTGATCCGCCTGGCTGGCGTCTGGCTCCTGGTGGGAGCCGTGCTGCTGCTGATCGACTATCTGAGCAGCGTGCTGCTGCCCTTCGCCGTCGCCTGGCTGTTTGCCTATCTGCTCTATCCGATAGTGAAGAAGGTAGAGAAGTACCTCCACGTGCCGAGAGCCGTCAGCATCATCCTCACCCTGCTCATCGTCATCGCCGTCATCAGCGGGGTCACCTACCTGATCATCCCGCCCATGATAGAGCAGTTCAACAAGCTGGGGCACCTCGCCACCGACTACGTGCGCTCAACGGCCCATATAGATGACATCCCCGAGGCCATAGACGAGTGGTTTCGGGAGAACCGCACGGATATAGAGGGATTTTTCAAGAGCAAGGACTTCAGCGACGGACTGAAGCAGGTGATGCCAAAGGTATTCTCGTTCCTGGGACAGACCTACAGCGTCGTGGCGAGCGTCATCGCCTCGTTCATCACCTTATTATATATGTTCTTCATCCTGCTCGACTATGAGTATCTGACCGACAACTGGATCCGCATCTTCCCGAAGAAGAACCGCCCGTTCTGGAGCGAGCTGATGGGCGACGTGGAGTCGGCACTCAACAACTACATCCGAGGCCAGGGCCTCGTAGCCCTCTGCATGGGCGTGCTCTTCTGCATCGGCTTCACCATCATCGACTTCCCGATGGCCATCGGCCTGGGCATCATGATCGGCATCATGGACCTCGTGCCCTATCTGCACACTCTCGCCCTCATCCCGACGGTGCTGCTGGCACTGCTCAAGTCGGCCGACACGGGCCAGAACTTCTGGGCGATCCTCATCATGGCCCTCGCCGTCTTCCTCATCGTACAGGTTATCTGCGACATGGTGGTCACTCCCAAGATCATGGGCAAGACGATGGGCCTCAACCCAGCCATCCTGCTGCTGAGCCTCTCCGTTTGGGGTGCGCTGCTGGGATTCATCGGACTGATCATCGCCCTGCCCGCCACCACGCTGCTCATCGCCTACTACCAGCGATACGTCACCAAAGAGAGTGAAAATGAGGCTACAGAGGAAAAATCCTCCGAATAAATTTGGCAGATTCAAAAAAAGGTATTACCTTTGCAGCCGATTTCACAGAAATCATCTAAGGTCGATCCGTTAGCTCAGTTGGTAGAGCACAACACTTTTAATGTTGGGGTCTTGGGTTCGAGCCCCAAACGGATCACTTTAAGAAATCAGCAAGCAATTGAATATCAATTACTTGCTGATTTTCTTTTACTCCAAATGCACCACTTTTGCACCACTAAGCTTCAGTTGTAAAGC
>Ga0326511_10002494_pt1 | contig 14903 bp, 8 predicted proteins | sample 0_2496_0518_D_FD_203701 | JGI IMG/M metagenome (GOLD analysis project Ga0326511, IMG submission 203701) | Bovine rumen microbial communities from UC Davis, California, United States - 0_2496_0518 | ecosystem: Host-associated > Mammals > Digestive system > Stomach > Rumen | place: USA: California... | reverse complement strand
AGGAGGTCCTCGCTGGTGGCGTAGGAGAGGCGGATGCAGCTGTCGTCGCCGAAGGCGGAGCCCATGACGGTGGCCACGTTGGCCTCGTTGAGGAGGTAGAAGGCCATGTCGGTGGAGTTCTCAATCTTCTTGCCGTTGAACGACTTGCCGTAGTAGGCGCTGACGTCGGGGAAGAAGTAGAAGGCACCCTGGGGCAGGCGGACCTTGAGGCCGGGAATGTCGCAGAGGAGCTTGTAGACCATGTCGCGGCGCTGCTGGAAGATATTGCGCATGTCGATGATGTCCTTCGAGGTCTTGGGGTCCATGAGCATGGCGCAGACGGTGGCCTTCTGGGCGATGGAGCAGGTGGCACTGGTCACCTGGCCCTGAAGCTTGTTGGCGGCCTTGGCGATGACCGTGGGAGCGGCGATGAAGCCGATACGCCAGCCGGTCATGGCGAAGCCCTTGGCGACGCCGTTGACGGTGATGACGCGATCCTTCACCTCGGGGAACTGGGCGATGCTCTCGTGCTTGCCCACGAAGTTGATGTGCTCGTAGATTTCGTCGGCCATGACGAAGAGGTTCTCATGCTTGGCCACCACGTCGGCGATGCCTTTCAGTTCTTCCTTGGTGTAGAGCATGCCGGTGGGGTTGCTGGGCGAGGAGAACATGATGAGCTTGGTGCGGGGGGTGATGGCGGCCTCGAGCTGCTCGGGGGTGACCTTGAAGTCGTTCTCGAGCTTGGTTTTCACGAAGACGCATTTGCCTTCGGCCAGGCGGACGAACTCCTTGTAGGAGACCCAGAAGGGGGTGGGGATGATGACCTCGTCGCCGGGGTTGATGAGGCACTGGACCACCTGGAACAGGCTCTGCTTGGCACCGGTGCTGACGACAATCTGCTCGGGTTTGTACTCCAAGCCGTTGTCGCGACGCAGCTTGGTGCAGATGGCCTCCCGGAGGTCGGGGTAGCCGGGCACGGGGGGATAATGGGTGAAGTTGTCGTCGATGGCCTTCTTGGCGGCTTCCTTGACGGCCTCGGGGGTGTTGAAGTCGGGTTCGCCGATGGAGAGGCTGATGACGTCTTTGCCCTGGGCCTTGAGTTCGCGGGCCTTGGCGGTCATGGCGAGAGTCTCGCTCTCGGCCATATTGAGGATTCTATTGGACAGGATTTCCATGATGATTTATTGTTTTGATTGTTTAATGTCTTTTTTGCCGGAAGGTGAAGAAGTTGTTGGCCACGAAGTTCCACACCATCACGACGGCTGTGGCTATGATTTTGGCGACCCAGAAGTCCCAGTCGAGGGTGGTCTCGACAAAACGCGGGACAATGCTTATGTCTTTCAGCAGGAGAACGATGAGCGAGTTGAGACCCAGGCCGATGAGGGAGACAACGAAGAATTTGGCGTATTCGATGCCTACCTCCTTGGAGGTGCTCTTCCATGTCCACACACGGTTGAGGAAGTAGTTGCTGGTGGCGGCGAGGGTGAATCCGATGGCGTTGGCCAGCAGGTCCGGCATGCCGAGGATGCCCTTGCAGAGGGCCGTGATGCCGAAGTCGACCACGGCACCGCTGGCGCCGACAATGCCGAACTTGAGGAATTTCAGGATGAGAGGCTTGAGTTCCATTTAGTTGAACACTTTCTCTTCGGGGGAATGGATGATGCCGGTCTTGCGGATCTTCTGCTTGCGGTCGCGGGGTTTGGACTTGCTGATGCGAGGCTGCGGTTTCTTGACGCGGGGGACAATCTGCACGTCGCCGTCCTCGTTGACCTCGAGGCCGTAGACCTTGCGGGTGTTGAGGTTCACCTTGATGTGCCAGAAACGGCCGCATCCGCCACGGGTGAGGATGACGTCGGAGGCCAGCTGCTCGTCGGTCATGTTCTCGTCCCAGAGGCCGCTGAGCCAGATGATGTGGTCGCCACGGTCGTTGGTGAAGCCCACATACTGGCGGCGGTACTTGCGCATGTGCTCGTCGATGATGGGGCACATGCCGCCCTGGTTGTAGTGGTCGCGGTTCTCGTAGGCGATACGCTTCTGCACCAGATACTCGGCATCGGCAATCTCGGCGTCGGTGGGAGTGAAGCGTCCATCCTGGCCTTCGACGGTGAAATCGACCTCCACATCCTGATGGAACGACCATCCGTGGTAGTTGTTGCCCCACACCTCGGCCACTTTCCATTTTTCGACCGGTTCTATGTATTCCTGAGCCATTGCGGCAGTGCTAAAAAGCATTATACCAAGCCCCAAAATCAGTTTTTTCATTCTCTTTTTCTTGTTAGTTTTCAAGTGCAAAAGTACTCATATTTCGGCATCCGTGCAAATTTTTTTTTCGGATTGCAAAAAATGTAGTATATTTGCATTTTGAAATAGATAACGCAACAATAAGTAAAATAGTATATATCATGAACAAATTTGTCACAATCAAAGAGGCCGCCGACAAAATTCACGACGGCATGACCGTAATGGTCGGAGGATTTCTTGGCGTAGGCAACCCCATCGCCCTCATCGACGAACTCGTCGCCCGCAATGTGAAAGACCTCACCATCATCTGCAACGATACCGCCTATCCCGAAGTGGGCGTCGGCAAGCTCATCACCAACCACCAGGTGAAGGCCCTCATCGCCACCCATATCGGCACCAACAACAACACCATCGACCAGATGAACGCCGGCGAGCTGAAGGTCACTCTCCAGCCCCAGGGCACCCTGGCCGAGCAGATCCGCGCCGCCGGCGCAGGTCTCGGTGGCGTGCTGACCCAGACGGGTCTCGGCACCGTCGTTGAGAACGGCAAGCAGAAAATCACTGTCGACGGCAAGGAGTATCTCCTCGAGAAGCCCGTCCGTGCCGACGTCGCCATCATCGGTGCCAACATCAGCGACGAGGAAGGCAACCTGGTCTACAAGGGCACCAGCCAGAACTTCAGCCCCATGATGGCCACCGCCGCCGACACCGTCATCGTCGAACCCCAGGAGATCGTTGCCACCGGCAGCATCGCCCCGGAGAACGTCAAGACCCCCGGCATCTTCGTCGACTACATCATCAAGAAGTAACCGGCCTGCCGGTCAACAGGAAAAGCAAAACGGGATTGTTGTCAAAACGCTGGCAACGGTCCCGTTTTTGTGTAAAAAAGTCTTATTATGAAGATAACAACATTGGCGAGCATTGCGGCATGCGCCCTGATGGTCGTTGCGTGCTCCGCCCCCACACAAAACGACAAGGCTATGAATAGTAACGAAGAATGCCTTATCTGCGGCGCCCCGCTGGAGTATCTGGACCAGGACACCATGATGGAATGCGCACTGTGCCACCGCCAGGAACCCAGCAAGACGCGCTGCGCCGAGGGCCACTACGTCTGCTCCGACTGCCACACCCAGGGCATGGACTCCATCATCGCCATGTGCCTCGCCGAGACGTCGAAGGACCCCATCGCCATCCTGGAGAAGATGATGTCGCAGCCCTTCTGCCACATGCACGGCCCCGAGCACCACGTGCTGGTGGGCGCCGCCCTGCTGACGGCCTACAACAACGCCGTCCCGGCCGACAGCATGAAGGTTGACCTCGCCACCGGCCTCACGGAGGTGATAAGCCGCGGCCGGCAGGTGCCCGGCGGTGCATGCGGATACATGGGCGCCTGCGGAGCCTCCATCAGCACGGGCATCTTCATGTCCATCGTCACACGCAACACGCCCCTGTCCACCGACACCTGGCGTCTCTGCAACCTGCTCACCGCCCGCGCCCTGGAACAGGTGGCCCTCAACGGCGGCCCCCGCTGCTGCAAGCGCGACTCCTACCTGTCGATACTCGCGGCCGTCGACTTCGTGCGCGAGAACCTCGGTGTGGCGATGGAACGCCCCACTGTCACATGCTCCCGCAGCCACATCAACAACCAGTGCATCGGTCGCAAGTGCCCCTTCGCCCCCCAAGGCGAGTAGCAAAACTTCCTCGCCACCCACGGCTACTTCGCGAAATGGCAAAAAAAGATTTGGCCAGGTGGCTGGATTTGTGTATCTTTGCAAGCGTGAAACCTTGGGGTTTATGGTTCAAGGTTCAGGGTTTAAGGTTGAGAATCAACGTATAAACAAATCATAATATAAACAATTAAAACAGAAAAAATTATGGCAGTTACTTCTATGCTCCGCGTTCGCATGAGCGCCAAGGACGCCCACTACGGCGGAAACCTCGTCGACGGCGCCCACATGGTCCACCTCTTCGGCGATGTCGCCACCGAACTCCTCATCAAGCAGGACGGCGACGAAGGCCTCTTCTGCGCCTACGACATGGTCGAGTTCAAGGCCCCCGTCTACGCCGGCGACTACATCGAGGCCTACGGCGAAATCACCCACGTCGGCAACACCAGCCGCAAGATGAAGTTCGAGGCTTACAAGGTGATCCGCACCCTGCCCGAAATCAGCGCCAGCGCCGCCGAGGTGCTCGAGGAGCGCATCCTCGTGGCCCGCGCCACCGGCACCTGCGTCACCCCCAAGGAGTGCCAGCGCTACAACAAGTAAACAACCACTCTTCGAAGTGTATACGGCCCCGCGACATCCGTCGCGGGGCCGTATCTTTTTCCCCCCGGCCCGACACCTACCCGATACCTACCCGAGAGGTACATAATTCGGCATTTCTTATATTGTTCTTATATCGTTTTCATATCGTTCTCATATACTTCTCATATACTTCTTATATAGGTGATATAAGAAGTATATGAGAAGTATATAGGAACGATATAAGAAGGGCCGAATCATGTAGCAGTTAGGGGTTAAGAGTTATGAGTTAAGAGTTAATGTAGAGACGGGGCATGCCGCGTCTCCCGGGTTGACGTTGTTGCTAAGGAGACGCGGCATGCCGCGTCTCTACGGGTGGGGGTAAAAAAAAAAACCCCCGCAAGGGGTGGGCCTTGCGGGGGTTGGGGTGGTGCCGGCGGGACGCCGGCGGTCCAGTTTTTTTTGCCGGCGGGACGCCGGCGCTCCATAGTGTTACTTCACGATGAGCTTGCGGATGGTGTTCTGCTGTTCGCCCGTGATGCGGACGAAGTAGGCGCCCTGGGCGTAGCCCGTGAGGTCGAGGGTGATTGTTTGATTGCTTGAATGTTTGATTGCTTGAGTGTGGACCTCGCGGCCGTTCATGTCAACAATCGAGACCGTGGCCTGGCCGCTGATGCCGCTGATGGTGACAGTGGTGGTTGCGGGGTTCGGGTAGAGGGCGATGGCGTTGGCATCGATGTCGTCGATGCCCTCGTGGCCGGTGCTGTCTTGCTCGAAGTTGGCGGTGAGGGTGATGTCGGCGGTGAGGGTGAAGGTGTAGGGGTTGTCGGTGGAGACGACGTTGCCGTTGCTGGTCCAGTTGGTGAAGTGGTAGCCGCTGTTGGCGGTGGCCGTGGCGGTTACGACGGTGTTCTCCTGGACCTCGCCGGTGTGGTCGGCCGTGGCGGTGCCCATGGTGGCGTCGGCGGAGTTGACCACGACGGTGAAGACCTCGAGCTCAGGAGTGCTGCGGTAGGTGCGGAGCTGGCGGACGGCGCTGGCCGTGGAGCTGTCGGTGGCGGAGCAGATGGCGACGACGTACATGTCGTAGACCGTGTCGGCCACAAGGCCGGTGAGGTTGACGCTGTTGGTGTTGACGTTCTGGCGCACCCAGGTCTCGGAGCCGGCGATGCGGTAGTAGAAGTTGTAGTTGGAGGCCGTGCCGGTCCAGGTGGCGGTGGCGGTGGTCTCGGAGGTCATCTGGGCCTGCAGCTCGGTGGGACGCGGGCAGAGGGCGCCGTCGGTGCAGCGGATGTAGAGTTCGTAGCCGGTGTGGCACATGGAGCCGTTGACGACGAAGGTGATGGTCATCGAGCCGGTGGTGGAGGTGGCCAGGACGGTGTTGAGCAGGGTGTCGCGGCCGTTGACGGTGTTGTAGGTGTAGAGCACGTCGCCGGTGGTGCCTTCGCCGTCGTAGACGGTGAGGGTGGCAGCATCCATGCCGAAGCCGAACTTGGCGCCGAAGATTTGGAGCTGGCTGCCGACGTTCTCGGTGCGGATTACGAGTTCAGTGTTGGTGTTGGCCAGGTAGCCGGCGATGGGGCCGCCGTTGTCGTAGACCACGAAGCCGCAACCCTCGACGGTGTCGGTGGTCTGGTTCATGATGATGGTGCCGGCGCCGAATTCGTTCTTCACCCAACCGCTGTGGTCGGTGGCGCTGCACTGGCTGCGGACGAAGAAGTTGTAGATGCCGCCGCCCTGGACAGCGCCGAGGGGCAGGGTGTAGAAGGTGTCGTAGACGGTGGTGAAGAGGCTGTCGGGCAGTGTGGCGAGGGAGTCGATGCCGACGGTGACGGTGTCGACGTAGACCTGCCATTCGGTGGCGTAGCCCTGGGGCGTCCAGGTGAAGGTGGTGTTCTCGATGTCGTCGAGGTTATGTCCGACGAGGTTGTCGACGGGGTAGCAGTCGGGGAGCACCTCGATGTTGATGTTGTCGATCAGTGCCCATTCGCCCCAGTTGCGGAGCTGTGCGAAGGCCACGCGGGCAGCGCCGGCAGGCATGTTGTAGTTGGTGAAGTAGACGGTCTTGCGGACGTGGGCGTTGCGCGAGAAGTTGGCGTCCTGGATGGTGTCGAGCCAGGTCAGGAGGGTGCCGCTGGCGTCGGCCACGCCGATGAGGATGCCGTCGTTCTCGGCGATGGTGCCAACCTTGGTGTCGAATTCAATCTTCAGCTTGGAGATGGCGCCGTCGAGTTCGGGCACAACGACGTATTCGGAGCCGCCGCCATGATAGCTGCGCAGGAAGACACCGCCGTCCCAGTGGGTGGCGAAGGAGGAGTTCCAGCCCCAGCAGGGAGGCATGACATCGTTGGGATAGGCGTCGAAGTTCTCGGCGTAGGGCACGGGCAGGAGGGTGCAGTCGGTGGTGAAGGAGGAAGCGGTCCAGAGGGTGTCGGTGCCGCAGACGAAGCCCACGCGTACCTCGTAGGTGGTGGCACCGGAGAGGCTGGTGAGCGAGAAGGTGGTGTCGGTGGTGGTAGTGGGGGTGCTCCAGGTGCCGCCGGCGGTGCGGTATTCAACAACGAAGGTGCTACCGGCAGCTCCGGCGTTGTGCCATGCGATGGCAGCGCTGTTGCTGGTGGGTGTGGCGGTGACGTTGGAGGGATACATGCAGCCTTCGTCGAGGCGGATGTTGATGTCGTCGACAAAAGCAGAGAGATAGTTGTCGGGAGCGGTGTAGCGGAAGGCTACATAGTAGGTCTCCGTGCTGCTGAGGGTGGCGGTGTTGAATTCGTACTGTGCATAGTCGAGGTCGCCGGTGATGGTGAGCAGGGGGATGAAGGTGGTGTCGAAGGCGGGGTTGGTCATGACGCCGGCCTCCAGGGTGGGATTGCCGTAGTAGGTGTTGCCCTGCAGTTCGGCCCAGAAGCTGACGTAGATGGAGTCGCCAGGCAGCGGCACGGCCATCGAGCTGACGATGGTGGGACCGGAGAGGGAGCTGAACTCAAGAGCGTTGCTGCCGGTCTGGGGACCGTCGGTGGTGACGGCGGGGTAGGTGGTGTTGTAGTAGGCGTAGTAGTAGGTTTGGCCGCTGATGTTCCAGCAGGTGGGTTCTTCGTTGGCCATGTCGTTCTCAAAGCCTTCGAAGTAGGGCACCGTCATCGGGGCGCACTGTGTCTTGGCGTAGACAGCGGTGGTGTTCCAGAGGGTGTCGGCGGTGCAGACGGTTCCCACGCGCACCTCGTAGGCCGTGGCGGTGTCGAGGCCGGTGAGGGTGTAGGAGGTAGTGCTGGTGAAGAGGGGGGCGCTCCAGGTGCTGGCGTTGCGCTGGCGGTATTCGACAGCGAAGTCGCTGACGGCACCGTCGGAGGTCCAAGTTACATCGATTTCGTCGACATTGGTGCCAATGGCCGTCACGTTGGTCGGGCGATGGCAGCCGTCGTCGAGGCGAATGTTGATGTCGTCCACACCGGCATAGTTGTAGTCATAACTGGAGTTGTAGCGGAAGGCCAGGTAGTAGGTGGTGTCGGGGGCGAGGGTGGCTTGGAACTCATAGAGGGCATAGTCGTTGTCGCTGTTGATGGTCACCATCGGGATGAAGGTGCTGTCGGCGGAAAGGCTGGTCACCAGACCTGCTTCGAGGGTGCTCGAACCATAGCTGATATAGTTCTCGGCCCAGAAGCTGACGGTGATGCCGCTGCCGGAAGCGGGGATGGCGCTGGAGGCGATCAATGTGTTGACATTGTTGCTGCGCAGGCTCATGGCGTGGCTGCCGGTGTGGTTGCCGCTGTTGTCGACAAGGGGATAGGTGCGGGTGACGTAGGTGTAGGTGATATAGTCGTAGTCGCTGTAGTCATAGCCGTTGATGACAGTCCAGCAGGAGGGGGCTTCGTAATCGGTCTCGCCCTCGAAGCTGGTGGTGTAGGGCAGCACCATGGCGCCGCACATGGTCCTCACAGACACGGTGGCCATGAGGGTGTCGCCGTTGCAGAGCGAGCCGACATAGATGTCGTAGGCGGTGTTGGCAACAAGGTTGCTGAAGGTAAAGGTGGTGTTGCTGGTGGTGGAGGGTTCCCAGGCAATGGCTGTGGCCTCGAGGGGCTTGATGCCGATGGCCCATTCGCTCTCGGTGCCGACAGCTTCCCAGCTGACGGTGATGTTGTTGCTGTCGACAGCATCCACGCTGACCATTGGGGCGAAGCACTGCGGCACCTCGCAGTTGGCCATGAAGCGGATGGCGGGGATGTTGTTGCGGGTGGAGCCGGTGGTCATGGTGGCGGGGTCGTACTGGTCGGTGGCACCGTCGCGGTAGCTGCTCAGGCCGCGGCCAGTGGCGGCGATGCTGGCATAGCTGGCACTGCTGCCATAGGCACCGGTGCGGTCGTTGATAGTGACCAGGAGGTTGCTGCTGCCGTCGTAGACGAAGTCACGGTCGAACGGAATGGCCTGCCAGCCGGTGACGGCGGTGTTGAACGAGAAGGCCGTGGCATACCGCATGCTGCTGTCGACGGCCATGTAGTTGTTGCTGTTGAAGGCGTTGGTGTCGATGGCGGTCATGTAGACATCGAAGGTGCGGGCGGCGTTGCTGCCACTGTTGGCGCTGGTGATGTTGAAGGCGATGCCGTGGATGGTGTCCACGGCGGGCATCTCGGCGGCCGTGTAGATCATCTGGGCATAGGTGTTGCCGTAGTAGGTGTAGGTGGGGATGTAGTTGTTGGTGCTACCGTCGCTGACAATCTCGCTGCAGGAGAGGGTCATGAAGCCGACGGACACGCCGCTGGCAGTGTCTACCTGCATATCGGTCTGGCAGAGGTTGCGCAGGGTGGCCGTATAGCTGTGCGAGGCGGCAAGGTTGCTGAAGGTGTAGCTGGTGCCGGTGGCATCGGCAACGATGGGCGCTGCCGTGCTGTCGGTGTTGTCCACGAGGGTAATCTGCACACCCTCCGAAGGGAATCCCTGGGTGGTGTCGTAGGCCCAGGAGATTTGGGCGGCGGTGTAGCTGATGTTGGACATGGCGGCGTTGATTACCGGGGCGCAGGTCATATCGGTGGTGAAGCTGCCGAAGGCCTTGGCGTCGGCGTAGTCGCCGCTGCACTCCGTGCGTACCCAGGCGTAGTAGGTGGTCTGAGGCAGGAGGTTGGTGAGGGTGTAGAAGGTGTCGGAGATGCTGTTGATGACTATGGCGCTGTCAATATTGTTCTGTCTCCCATAGAGGAGCTCGTAGGAAGTGGCGGCGTTGCCACCAGAGGTCCAGGAGAAGGAAGCCGTGTAAGGACTCACGCTGTCCACAACAGCAGTGTTGGGCTTGTTGCAGCCATTGTCGGCATGGATATAAAGGTTGTCGATATAGAGATAATACTGGTCGTCCGAGGTGCACTTGATGGACACATACTTCACTCCGGCGGGGAAGACGGTGCTGTAGACATCACCCCACGAAGTGTTTGTGGTAGTGACCTCAGGTTCCCAGGTGAAGTCCTCGGTGTTGGCGGTGGTGGTGGAATAGCCCACGGCAAAAGTTTCGGGATAGTATGATGCGTAGGCCATATAGTCGAATTCTACAATAATGCCGTTGTTGTCGGTGCCCGTCAGCCTGGGGGTAATCAGATACTGTGGGTAGTTGGACGTATAATAGAAACGGAAAGCGCCATTGTTGATGCCGGTGCTGCTGGCACAGTTGGTGAGGGTCCAGCAGTCAATGTTGCCGCTGAAGGTTTCGTTGAAGGGCAGGACGATGCCACCGCACGAGGTGCGGAACGAGCCGCTGACGGGTATGCCGTCGCCCGTGGGGCAGTTGGGCATTACGCTGATGTTGTAGGTGGTGGTGGGGGTCAACTCGGTGAGGGTGTAGGAGGTGTCGCTCAGGTTGGCGACAACGGTGGTGTCGCTGCCGGTGGCCCAGTAACTGAGGGTGTAGGTGGCACCGGTGTTCATTTCGTCGCTCCAGAACACCTCGATGCTCGTGCTGTCGACGTCGCCCGCATGGAGGTTGCTCAGCGGGTAGCAGCCGTTGTCCTCGCTGACGGTGAAGTCGTCCATCATCAGGGTGTACTGGCCGCTGCCGTTGCCGGTGGCGCGCATGGCGATGCGCTCGCCGGTGCCGGTGTAGTTGCTGAAGTAGACGGTGTACTGGTTGTAGCCGCTGCTCCAACTATAGCTGGTGGTGAAGGTGATGGTGTCGACAGGAACAAAGGTCGTGTCGGTGCTGGTCTCTTCCAGCACACCCACTTCGAACAGCGTGGGCAGGTAGCTGCTTTGCGCCGAAGCCCAGAAGGTGAGTTTCAACGAGCTGATGTTCTGCATCATGGGCAGGGCAACAACTTCGTTCTGGCCGCTATGGGTCTCCATTTCGAAATAGACGGAACCGTTGCGGGCGTTGCCTGCATACTCGTAGGCGCAGGGGAATACCACCGCGTCGTAGCCAACGCTGGTCTGGATTTTAGACCAGCAGTCGGGCAGACTGCCGGTGGAGACACCCTCGAACCCTGTGGAGTAGGGAACGGAGGCATACTCCGTGCAGTCGCTGCTTTGGCTCCATGCCACCGCCGGCATAAACAGCAGTGCCGCAAGAGCCACTAAATTAATAAGTTTCTTCATGTTGTTGATTTTTGTTAATATTATTATGTCTTTAATTTAAAAGGTTTTTGGGCTGCAAAAGTACAACTTTTTTTGCAAACGGAGATGAACAGCGTATTATTTAACGTTGTTTAACTTCACGGATGAGCGGAGGGAATGGGGATAAAAGAGGAAGGCTATTGCGCGTTGCCGGAGATGCCCTCGGCGAAGCGGCGATTGGCCAGGGAGAGGGCGTCGTCGGCGTTGATGCCGTGGCGGCGGCCCCAGTCGACGAGGGCGAAGAGGCGGTCGCCCAGCTCGCGCTCGTCCATGTTGTCGGGCAGGGGTTCGGCGGGGCGGATGCCGAGGTCGCCGTCGGGGCTGCCGGTGGTTTTGCCGGCCACTTTCTCCTGCATGCGCACGGCCTTGACCATCGAGGGCAGCGAGTCGGGCACGCCGTCGAGCACGTGGCGGTGGTCGCTCTCGCGGGTCTTGAGCTGTTCCCAGCTCTCGCCGTGGTAGTTCTCGCGGTCGTAGATGAAGGGGTGGCGCGCAACGAGCTTGTCGCAGATGGTGTTGTAGACGTCGGCGGTGCTGAAGAGGCCCTCGTCCTCGGCTATCTTGCAGTAGAAGAGGATGTGCATGGCCACGTCGCCGAGTTCCTTCATCAATTGAAAATTGAAAGTTGAAAATTGAGACTTTGCCGACTCTTCGTCCACGTCGCCGTTTTCAATTTTCAATTTTAAATTTTCAATTTGTACGATGGCTTCGCTCAGTTCGTGCACCTCCTCGATGGTGAGGTAGCGGAGGCTTTTCAGGGTCTGTTTGCGGTCCCATGGGCACTCCCGGCGCAGGGTGTCCAGTATGTCGGAGAGGCGCTTAAATGCGTCTAACGTCTTCGATTCCATCGATGGATTTGAGTTTGGCGATGAGGCCGTTGAGGCCTTCCACGTTGTTGACATAGAGCATGATGATGCCGCGGGCCACGCCCTCGGAGGCTTCGAGGGTGATGGCGCGCATGTTGAGGTCCAGTTCCTCGGAGATGTGGCCCGTGATTTCCTGCAGGAGGCCCTTGCGGTCGATGGCGGTGAGGGAGATGCCGGTGAGGAGCGAGAGCTGCTCGCCGGGACGCCATTTGGCGCGGACGATGTGGTTCTCGTGGTTGGCCATCTCCTTCATGGCTTCGCGGCAGTTGGTGCGGTGCACCATGATGCGGTCGCCCTGCACGATGCCCACCACCTGGTCGCCCTGCACGGGTTTGCAGCAGGGGGCTGTCTCGGTGGGCAGGTGCTCGTATTCCTTGTCGAGCAGGAAGGGTGTGGACTCCTCCTTGTAGTGGTCGAGGAAGATGAGGTTGGGCTTGGGGCGCGCCTTGCCGAAGCACTCGGCCACCTGGTGCTCGGTGACGGTGCCCACGGCGAGGTCGTAGAGCACGTCGATGTCCGAGGCGTTGCCGAGGAAGCGTTTCAGCTGGCCCCAGTTCTGGGGGTTGTCCTTGAGGTGCAGTTTGTCCATGTAGCCCTTGAGGCGCCGGCGGCCTTCGGCGGCATACTCCTTCTTGTGCGAGCGGAGGAAGTCCTTGATGGCCTCTTTGGCGTGGGGGGTCTGGCATTGGGCGAGCCATTCCTCGGAGGGGAGGGTGTTGGCGGTGGTGAGCACCTGCACCTGGTCGCCGGTGTGGAGACGCTCGTTGCGGCTCACCACGCGGGCGTTGACCTTGGCGCCGATGCAGTGGGTGCCGAGGTCGGTGTGGATGGCGTAGGCAAAGTCGAGCACCGTGCTGCGGCTGGGCAACGTGACGGTCTTGCCCTTGGGGGTGAAGAGGTATATCTCCTTGGTGTAGAGGGCTTCCTTGAATTCCTCCACCAGGTCGAGGGCGCTCTTGTCGGTCTGTTCCAGCGAGGTGCGTATCTGCATGAGCCACTCCTCGACGGGGTTGTTCTCGATGTTCTCCTCGGGGTGGGCCTCCTTGTAGAGGAAGTGCGCCGCCATGCCTTTCTCGGCTATGGTGTCCATGCGCTCGGTGCGTATCTGTATCTCCACCCAGGTGCCTATGGGCGTCATGACGGTGGTCTGGAGGCTCTCGTAGCCGTTGTTCTTGGGGTGGGTAATCCAGTCGCGGAAGCGCGTGGGGTTGGGGTCAAACTGCTGCGAGATGAGGGCGTAGACCTTGAAGCACTCCTCCTTCTCCTTGTCGCGCGGCACGCCGTGCAGGATGATGCGCATGGCGTAGAGGTCGTAGATTTCCTCGAAGGAGACATGCTTGTTCTCGATCTTCTTCCAGCAGGAGTAGACCGACTTGACGCGCGACTTCAGGGTGTATTGGTAGCCGTGACTGTCGAGGATTTGGCGCACGGGGACGGTGAGGCACTTCTTCAGCTTCTCCTCGGTGCCCGCCGTGGCGGCAATCTTGGCGGCGATCTCGTTGTATTTGTCGGGGTTGGTGTATTTCATCACCAGCTCCTCCAGCTCGGTCTTGATGGTGTAGAGGCCCAGGCGGTGGGCCAGGGGGATGTAGAGGTAGGAGGTCTCGGAGGCGATGATGAGCTTCTTGGTGTCCTTCATCGACCCCAGGGTGCGCATGTTGTGCAGGCGGTCGCAGAGCTTGAGGAAGATGACGTAGGCGTCGTTGCACATCGAGAGCAGTATCTTGCGGTAGTTCTCGGCCTGCTTGCTCTCCGACTGCTGGAGTATCATGACGTCCTCTATCTTGGTCACCCCGTCGACGATGCGTGCCACGCGGTCGCCGAAAACGACGCGGATTTCGTCGAGGGTGATCTCGGTGTCCTCCACCACGTCGTGCAGCAGGGCGCAGATGACGGCCGTGGGGCCGAGGCCCACCTCCTTGGCGGCGATGAGGGCCACCGCCAGGGGGTGGAAGATGTAGGGCTCGCCGCTCTTGCGACGGGTGCCGGCATGGGCTTTCTTGGCCATCTGGAAGGCACGGAAGATGTTCGCCTCCTCGTCCGGGGTAAGGGGCTTCAACGCGCGGCAGGCTTCGATAAGTTCGTCGTATTTGGCCTGTATGTCGCGCTCTTCGCGTTCTTCGTCGATGACGTACATGTATGTTGTTTTCTGTTAGAGTTCAGCGTCTTGTTTGTCCTTCAGGGCCTGGCGGATCTTCTGCTCCAACTCGTCGCACAGCTCGGGGTTGTCGCGCAGGAGCTGCTTGAGGGCCTCGCGACCCTGGGCCAGCTTGGCGTCGCCGTAGCTGAACCACGAACCGCTCTTGTGGATGATGTCCAGGTCGACACCGAGGTCGATAATCTCGCCCAGCTTGCTGATGCCCTCGCCGAACATCAGGTCGAACTCGCATTGGCGGAAGGGGGGCGCCACCTTGTTCTTCACCACGCGCACCTTCACGCGGTTGCCGATGTTTTGGTCGCCGTCCTTGATGGCCTGCGTGCGGCGGATGTCGATGCGCACCGAGGCGTAGAACTTCAGGGCGTTGCCGCCGGTGGTGGTCTCGGGGTTGCCGAAGAGGACGCCGATCTTCTCGCGCAGCTGGTTGATGAAGATGCAGCAGCAGTTGGTCTTGCTGATGGTGGCCGTCAGCTTGCGCATGGCCTGGCTCATCAGGCGCGCCTGTAGGCCCACCTTGCTGTCGCCCATGTCGCCGTCGATCTCGGCCTTGGGCGTCAGGGCGGCCACGGAGTCGATAACGATGATGTCGATGGCTCCCGAACGGATCAGGTTGTCGGCAATCTCGAGGGCCTGCTCGCCGTTGTCGGGCTGCGAAACCAGGAGGTTGTTCACGTCCACACCCAGTTTCTTGGCATAGAAGCTGTCGAAGGCATGCTCGGCGTCGATGAAAGCGGCGATGCCGCCGTTCTTCTGGCACTCGGCGATGGCATGGATGGCCAGGGTGGTCTTACCGGAACTCTCGGGACCGTAGATTTCGATGACGCG
>Ga0326511_10002493_pt1 | contig 14910 bp, 21 predicted proteins | sample 0_2496_0518_D_FD_203701 | JGI IMG/M metagenome (GOLD analysis project Ga0326511, IMG submission 203701) | Bovine rumen microbial communities from UC Davis, California, United States - 0_2496_0518 | ecosystem: Host-associated > Mammals > Digestive system > Stomach > Rumen | place: USA... | reverse complement strand
TCTGTTATCGTCCAGTCACTCATGAAAGCATGAGCTTCAAAGGAAACAGGATTCATTGATAATGTGACTGCAAATACAGCAATTGCTGATATTAATTTCTTCATAAATTTAATCCTTTCGTTTTTCAGTCAGTTTCTGATACATCTTCATCAGCTCCGCCACACATTCACTTTCGGTCATGGTTTTGTAATCGAAACCATAAGCCAGCATAGCAGCTTTATCGTTGGCTTGGTGAGTCTTATGGAGTTCAGAGGGCATAATTGTTTCGTCATACAAATCAGTGATGGAACAGTCAGGATATTCCGCTCTTGCATTAAGAATCATCTTTCGTCAGGATTGCACTGATGGAAATTTTCTTTTTTGTATAATAATTCTAAAAGATATGCATTGATATTATTTACTTAAAAAGATACTGAACAATTTCTTAAACAAGTCTCTATTTTAAATTATTGATTATTCCATTCTCCATATCTGCAATTGAGTATATGGTTTCCAACACATCAAATGTTTCTTCAAGGTTATGTTTTGCACTTTGCCAGCCTTTACCATCTGTGAACCATACGAATGTAAATCCATCGATAGTATCCACTTCCTGAGCAATCTGCTTATAACTTCTTGCAGTTTCATTCAATTTAGAACCACCACTTGCATAAAAATTAGTTTCCATACCATAAATCATATTGTCAGTCTTTAAAACAAAGTCAAACCGTTTTTCAGCCTTGCCTTGATTTGAAATCGGAGAAAGGTCAATTCCCCATTTTTCTGTTATTTCATGTATATACATCTCTTTGAAATAGTTCTGACCTTTGACATATCCAGCTTTCACAATAAAACTTTCCACAAGATCTTCCATGAGATGACCGCCACGATTCTTTCTTCCGTTGGAATCAAGTCCTGTTTCAACGCCTGTTGCGTAGTCAACAAGGCTGTGTATGATATGGTTCTCCATAAGGTCAAATAGCCCCGTTTTACGCATAAACACGGAATAATATTCTGGTGAATCATTCATCTGCTTAAAATTATACAAAAAAGCTCCATCACCATCTATTGCATATATTTCATTCGCTCTGACAGCAAGTAATAAAGGTATACACTTTAACGTTTCAGGATATTTGCTTATTATCTGCATAAATTCATTTTCAATATTCTTTGAGCCAATTAAAGCATTCAAGATGTTCAGTTCCACCTTAATACTATCAACGTTTCTATGTACCTTTTCAAAATCGATATAGTATTCATAATTGGCAATACTATCTCTAAATTTTCCGAGCCACTCATTGAAATTACGTTTCATATGATTATCCTTTCAATAGTTACAAATTAGAAGTTCGTTAATCGCCCCTCTGCCTGTAGCCTTGCTGTTTATCACTCTAGTCGCCTGTACTCTATTGATAACAAACATACTATATATATCATCAAAGAAATTGTCGTTTTCATCAGCGTTCTTGGGATCTGAATTACTTGCCACGAACTTAGCACCTTTTTTGGAGATACTTTCAATGAAATGCCCCAGTTCAAGCTGTTCCTTGTCACCAAATTCCGTTTTGGCATATGAAGTAAAAGAAGATGTTACTGTCAGCGGACGATAAGGTGGATCAATATAAACAAATGTGTTACTATCAATAAATTCATCGCATTTGCTATAATCACCACACTGTATCTGAACCCCTTCCAGCAAATCGCTGATCAAGCAAATGTTCTCAGTATCACAAATGCACGGTTTCTTGTAAGAACCCATCGGCACATTGTGCAAACCCTTAGCATTCACACGATATAAACCGTTAAAGCAAGTCTTATTCAAAAAGATAAATAAAGCAGCTTTCTCGACAGTATCCGCCTTGGAAATAATAAGTTCATTGAAACGGTTACGTTTACTATAATAGTAAACTTTGCGTTCATCCGTATCCATAACCCAGAAGTCTGACTGCATATTTTCAAGCAATGAGATCACTTCTTCTGCATTATCCCTGATTTGAATGTAGGTGTTTATCAGTTCAGGATTTATGTCATTTATAAGAACTTCTTTTAAATGAAAGTTAGCAAGTATGTCAAGTAATACTGCACCTCCGCCAACAAACGGTTCACAGTATTTTTCAATTTTAGCAGGATATTTTTTTCTTATTACATCAAGTAATTGCCTTTTACCGCCTACCCACTTAATAAATGGTTTTATCGTCTTAAACATATGTATCACCATCACCTTGCAAATATCTCTGTTTCCATTATACCACAAAACTACACTGATTGCAAGTCTGAATATATGTTTTCCTACATAAAGAACCTGTTCTTTCAAAAAGAGCAGGCTTTTTTTTATTGTCATTTTTCATGCACTTTTTGCAGAAAAACAGCAGAAATCAACTGAAAATCCATAGTTTTCTAACCTCCATTTTTTAATGTAAGACGATTATATAATAGCATATCTCAAAAACCATATTTTCCAAAAAAATTTCACTGTCATGAAATGTTATAATGATTCTGTAAACAATGATTTTTAGCTGTAAGTCTGCCTTGAAGCAGACTTTTTCATATTTCAGAAAATATTATCAGTTGTTACTTTTAACAAAAATCGTTTTTAGAAATTGTATATGATGCTGATTTTTCAAGAAATCTTGCCCGGATGAATTTCTGAATGCCAGTCATAAGTAGAAAGGAAAATTGTCTGGAAAAAAGATTATGCTTTATCATATTTTATTCAGCATTTTACAAATATATCAGTTCTTCTGTGCAGTAATTAAAATTTTAATATTCAAGTCCGGAAATGTATGCAGACAACGGCATGGGATATTTCAACAGGAAAAATTCAGCTGTGCTGAGAATTGTTGAAATAGCCTGACTGTTAAAATTGACTATTTCTGCAATATTCCTGTTTTCTGTGTCGCTTCTGCATTCGGCAGAAAGGTGCTTTTATGAAAACAAAAATTTATATTCAGGTATTGGGTGATTTTATAGAAGTCAGGAAAACAGTCTTTCATGCATTTTATAACAGTTGTTCTTCTGAGAGGAAACGGCTGCAGCAGGAAGGAAAATGCTTCTGCCCTCAGAAAATGATATGGAAATGTGACTGTGACTGTATAAATTGCCCTTTTTTCTGTAAATCAGAAGCAGATACAGCTTACAATGATAGAATTGAAAATATTCCGGCAGAAGACACTACAGAAAGCCGAATCAGTATGATAGCTTTAAAACAGTTAATCAAAGAAATTTCGGTTATCTATCCTGATGCAGAAATGATTATCTGGATGCGTTATATTGGATATTCAGACAGAGAAATTCAGGAAATTTCTCATATTCCACGCAGAACCTTTGAATACAATATTGCAACAGCTTTGAAAAAGCTCAATGTACATATTGATGACTATCTTTGAAATTGTGAATATTTTGTAAACATATTTCAAATACAACAAAAGGTGTCGTTTTCGAGGTGTACAATGCAAGAAACCGAACAGAGGAAGTGAATCTGATATGAATCTTGCAGAAAGACGGAGCAAAATATAGCTCGGCACCGGTTAAATCAAAATAGCGATGAAAGGACGGAGAAAAATGTACATCAAAGATAAAATTTGTAGAATCACAGTCAGTGAAAATGAAAACATGGATGTTGCATGGCTGATGTCTTTTGCAGCAGAAAAATCTACAGTTGACCCCTGGACAGCAAAACTGCTGAAAAGAGCTTCCGGATTGCTCAGGGAAACAACAGGTATCTGTATAGCATTACTGCATAATACAGAACAAATACACAGATGTTCAAATTCAGCAGAAGAAAGACTGCTGAAAGCAATTTTTGAAGGAGATGGAGAAAATGATGAAGAAATTGATACAACCCAATGAGGACAAGCTCACGATTGCCAGAGAAATGAAAGCCAAAGCAGACAGCGGAGCAGTGGATGCGGAAACGGCTGAACTGCTCCGCATCGGAGCGAAAATGCTTAAAGAAATGGTGTTTTTCTGTGCAATCCGCAGCAATCTGAAAAAACTAAACCGGAGGTGAACTGACATGGCAACGCTGTATGAAATCGAATCCGCAATTTATGACTGTGTAGACGGTGAAACAGGTGAGGTTATCGATGAAGAAAAGCTCAATGCCCTGATGATGGAGCGAAGTGCAAAGCTCGAAGGCGTGGCACTCTGGATAAAGAATCTGGAATCTGATGCAGTGGCAATCAAGGCGGAGCGTGACAATCTTGATAAGCGTATGAAATCAGCCGAAACCAAAGCGAAGTCTCTCAGGAACTGGCTGACAAATGCACTCAATTTTCAGCCGTTTGAAACGGCAAAAGTCCGCATTTCTTTCCGAAAGTCAACCACAACAGAAGTAGATGCTGAACTGCTTCCAAAAAAGTGGAGTGTGAAGAAAATTACTTATACTCCTGATAAGGCAGCTATCAAATCGGCACTGCTTGCAGGCAAAAAAATCAAGGGTGCATCTCTTGTAGAACACCAGAATATTCAAATCAAATAACAGGAGGAAACATTCATGGCATTCAAAAAAGTACAGCGAAAAGCTGTAAAAATGCGTGTCGCCCTTGCAGGTCCAAGCGGAGCAGGAAAAACTCTTTCTGCTCTCTACCTTGCATATGGTGTCACAGGTGACTGGGAAAAAATCGCCCTCATTGATACGGAACACGGCAGAGGGCAGTTTTATGGCAATCGTTCTGACCTCAATGTTGGAGAATATCTCTATCAGGAGCTGACCCCGCCGTTTTCCGCTGAACGTTACATTGCAATCGCAAAGGAAGCACAGGAGGCAGTCGGGACAGACGGTGTTGTAATTATCGACAGTTTTTCCCATGCGTGGGAGGGTGAAGGCGGTGTTCTTGACTTCAAAGAAACTGTCGAACAGCAAACCGGAAAAAATTCTTTCACAGCATGGAACGATGCAGGCAAAAAACAAAATTTATTGATAAATAAACTGCTTTCACTCGATTGTCACGTCATTGTGACAATGCGTACCAAAATGGCTTATGCTATGGAACAAAATGAACGTGGGAAGACCGTACCTGTTAAAATTGGACTTGCACCTGTTCAGCGTGAAAATACAGAATATGAGTTTGATTTAGTGCTGAATATCGCAAGAAATCATATTGCAATCGTTTCCAAAGATACGACTTTTCTTGACAACTGGAACGGCATAATTACTCCTGAACTTGGCAGTTCTCTCCGTGACTGGCTGTCTAAGGGCGTAGAACCGTGTAGATGTGCCGACTGCGGAATGGTTATCACGAGTAACGCAAAGAAAACGGCTGATGAAATTGCACAAGGTACGCTCAAAAATTATGGCAGAATGCTTTGTTGGAATTGTATGCTGAAAGAAATCAAAAAACGTAAGGAGCAAGCCGAAAATGAAACAACTCCGTCCATATCAGACTGATATTGTCAATCGTGTGAGACAAGCCTATCTGCACGGCTTCAAAGCTCCTTGTGTGGTTTTGCCGTGCGGAGGCGGCAAGTCCGTGATTGTCGCTGAAATTGCGAAACGTACCACGGACAAGCAAAATCATGTATTATTTCTTGTGCATCGAAAAGAACTCGTTGACCAGATTCAGAAGACATTCAGTTATTGGGGTGTTGATATGAAAAATACCGATATTATGATGGTCCAGACAGCTACAAGAAGAATTTCAAAATTACAAAAACCCGCATTGATTATAACTGATGAGAATCATCATTCCAAAGCTGCAACTTATCGAAGAATTTATAATTCTTTTCCGAATGTCTGCCGTCTTGGAGTGACTGCTACGCCTGTACGACTGGACGGTTCAGGTCTGGGAGATGTCAATGACGTTCTGATTGAGGGTGTTTCCGCAAAGTGGCTGATAAAAAATCATTATCTTGCCCCATATGATTATTATGCTCCGTCAATCGCTGATTTGACAGGAATCAAAATTCAGCACGGCGAATATGAAACTATTTCCGCACAGAAAGCACTCATGAAAACGGCTGTATTTGGGAATGCTATCAGGCATTACAGAGAGCTTGCAGACGGAAAGCAGGCAATCTGCTACTGTGTTTCGGTTAAGCACTCTATGGCTATGGCGGAGGAGTTCAGAAATGCCGATATTTCATCAGAACACATTGACGGCAACACTCCGAAAGATGAACGGGAACGTATTATTTCTGAATTTCGTAGCGGAAAAATTAAAATTCTCTGCAATGTGGATTTGATTTCAGAGGGCTTTGACGTTCCCGACTGCGAGTGTGCAATCCTGCTCCGACCGACAAAATCCCTGACTTTGTACATTCAGCAGTCCATGCGGTGTATGCGTTACAAGCCCGATAAACGGGCGATTATTATCGACCATGTGGGGAATTATGCACGTTTCGGAATGCCTGATGCTGACCGCAAATGGAATCTGAATGCAAAGAAAAAATCAGAACGGAATCAGGAAGCTGAAGAAGAAGTCAAAGTCAGGCAGTGTCCTGAATGTTTCTATACGTTTGAACCGCCTGCATTCGGACGGGCTGTTTGTCCGAATTGTGGCTATATTTTCCCAAAAAAGGAACGGAACATCAAGAACGAAGAAGATACAAAATTAACAAAAATCACAGGTTTTGTTCTTGAATACGATTCGCCTGAACAGTGCCAAAATATGCAGGAATTACAGGAATATGCTCAAAAACATGGTTATAAAAAAGGCTGGTGCTACTATCAGGCAAAACAGAGGGGGTGGATACCATGACCGAAGAACACAGAATTCAGAATGAAATCAGGCTTGCTTTATCCCCATACTGCGTGATTTTCAGAATCAATGTCGGAAAGGGATATACACCTGACGGCAGATATTTTGATACAGGTGTTCCAAAAGGGTTCTCCGATTTATTCGGATTCCGCAAATCTGACGGAAAAGCAGTATTTATTGAAGTCAAGACACCCACAGGCAAGCCGTCACAGGAACAGTTGAAATTTCTCGATACCATGCGAAAAAACGGTGCAATTGCAGGGATTTGCAGAAGTATCGGAGATGCAATGAATTTAATTTTAGGAGGTAATTAATATGGGATTTTCTACCAATTACGATGATGTGCAGGAATTTGACCTGATTCCCGCAGGACAGTATGAAGTCATCATCAAAAACATTGAGGAACGCACCACTCCCAATGGTGCAACAGGTCTGAATCTGTCGCTTGTCATTCGCAATGATGTTGACCAGAAATACCAAGACCGCTATCTTTTCCATACGCTTTGGAAACGTCGTGAACCGACTGATGCAGACAATCAGGTGCAGGGTTACAGTTTCAAACAGGTGATGCTCCTTGCAAAAGTGACAGCTCTTCCAAGTGGCAAGCCTTATGCAGATGTTTATGAACTCTGCAACGATTTGAAAGGACGTGTCATGCTCGTGACCGTTGGAAGCCGAGAATATAACGGCAGACAGCAGCAGGAAATCAAGTATATGAATCCGTCCAAATTTCCTGAAAATCACCATGTTTTTAAAGAAAAGCCAACCATCACTGCTGATACTGTCGCACAGCGTCCGGCTGAAACTTTTGCAGGTACATCGGCAAATCTCGGCAGTCTTGACGAATTTCAGGAAATTATCGGTGATGATGACGTGCCGTTCTAATCCAATACCAACCGTATTATTTGTCCTGCGGAGGGCTGAAATGTCCTCCGTACACGGACATTATTCAGAAAGGAGTTTTTATTATGACATTACTTGAATTACAGAAAATTCTCGGTGAGAGAATCCGCATCGCAAACGACAGCGAACTCAGTTTGGAAGACCGCAAAAAGGAAAATGAAATTTCGCAGACGATTTCTTCCCTTGCCAAACAGATGATTAACAATGCCGATGTCGTTCTCAGAACGGACAAGCTCGTATCAGAGGGAAAATTGCAGGATTCCAACATTGAAAAGCTGGTGGGCGGAAATGTATAATGCACCATATACAGATGAACAGAAAGAATTTATCAGACAGCACTGCTCTGAAATGACAGCCGCTGAACTTATGATTCTGTTCAATGAAACTTTTCACGAAAACAGAACTAAAAAAGGCTTGCAGTATTTCATACGGTCAAACGGACTAAAATGTGTCTGTCCTAAAAATACATGGGCGGACGGTTTCACGGAAGAACAGAAAGATTTCATGCGGAAATACGGTGGAACGATTTCAAGACCAGCTCTTACGAAAAAATTCAATCAGCATTTTGGTACATCTTTTTCATATGGTACAATCAGAAACTGGTGTTACAGAAACAAAGTGCCATGTATCAATAAAAATTTTCGTTTTACTTCTGAAACTTCTCCTAGATGGCAGAAAGGAATGCCTGCTGATGAATTCAAATCGCACTATACGGACGAATCATTCAGAAAAATGACAGAATCCATGCGAAAATCGAATATTCAGTATCATATTGGTGATGAAATTCTCCGTCACGGTCTGCCCTGCATCATTATCAATGAAAATTTCGGACATGGCATTGATGCCAGAATCGAAAAGAAAGATGTTCATGTCTGGAAACAGCATTACGGCGATATTCCGAAAGACTGTATGCTGATTCATATGGATAATAATCCAATGAACTGCGATATTGAAAATCTGCGATGCATTCCCAAAAAATACAGGGCGTTTCTTGTCCATAACGACTGGTGGAATGCTCCTCCCGAAGTCAAAGAAGCCGCCTTATTATGGTGCGAACTTTACTATTTATTAAAAGAGGTTTAATATGAAATATTTTAATAATGAGGGCTATGCAAGCCCGACTGAATATGAAGCAATCAATCGTATTCAGCGTGAAGAAACAAAGAAAAAATACCGTCCTTTGGTGTACATCTGTTCGCCATTTTCGCATGGTGATGTGAAAGAAAATGTCAGAAATGCTCGCTGTTACTGTCGCTACGCTGTTGAACATCATGCGATTCCTTTCGCTCCGCATTTATTATTCCCACAGTTTATGAATGACAGTAATCCTGCCGAACGCAGTCTTGCAATGCTGATGAATCGTGTCATGCTCGGAAAATGTGATGAAATCTGGGTATTCGGCAGTGTCATTTCTAAGGGCATGAAGCGTGAAATCAAGTGGGCAAAACGCAAAAAACTGCGTATTTGTCATATCTCTACTGATGTCAATGCTGAATATCAGAAACGCTCCTCAAGGAGAGAAAGGAATAAATATTATGAATGAATTAAGAATTTGGAATTATGAAGATACCACAGTTCGTACTATCGAAATTGATGGGGAAATATGGTTTGTTGGAAAAGATACAGCCGAAATTTTGGGTTACAGCAATACCAGAGACGCACTTGCAAAACACGTTGATGATGAAGATAAAGCTACCGTCGCAATTCACGACGGCAGCCAGAACAGAAATGTAACTGTTATCAACGAATCTGGTGTGTATGCTTTAATCTTCGGCAGTAAACTTCCAGATGCAAAAAAATTCAAGCATTGGGTGACACATGAAGTTCTTCCCGAAATCCGCAAAACGGGTACTTATGGTGAATTTTCTCCTCTGCTTCAGCTCCTGATTCAGCAAGAAAAAGGAATAAAAGTATTACAAATTCAAATGGACACAATTCGTGATACAATGGCTCTTGACCGTGACAACTGGAGGAATCAGAGCAATGATATTGTTCGCAAAATCGCTGTAAAGCGTTATCAGGATGCAAGCATGGCATTCTATGTCTGGAATGAAATCTTTGATTTAGTAGATGCCCGTGCAGGTTCAAAAATTATGGTTCGTCTCCACAATATCAAGAACCGCATGAAAGAACGTGGCTATAAAATCAGCGATGTCCGCAAGGTAAACCGCTTTGATGTTATTGAACAGGACAAGCACCTGAAAGATGCATTGATTTCTATTGTCCGTGAAATGGGTATCAAGTATAATGTCTGAAAGAATCAGCAGAAATTGCATATTTCCATGCAAAAAAGCCTGAATTTTTTGACGTTGATAAAATCAACTTAGGAGGTAATTTCTATGTATGAAGCAATTCCAAACGAATTAAAAGCCGTCCCAAATTGGGTGTGCTGGAAGTCAGAACCCGACCCGAAAAGTCATTCTGGCATCAAGAAAATTCCCATCAATCCGAAAACAGGCGGTCAGGCAATGTCTAATAATCCTGAAACATGGAGCAGTTTTGATATTGCTGTCAGAGAATCCGCAAAATACAGCGGTATCGGCTTTATGTTCAGCAATTCAGGATTTTTCGGAGTAGATTTGGACGACTGCCGAGAAGCGATTGAAGACTACAGCACAGACGGAACGAACAATATCGTTTATGAATTTATTTACGGATTAAATAGCTATACGGAGCTGTCGCAGTCGGGGAACGGGATTCACATTATCTGCAAGGGCAGACTTCCCGAAGGTGCAAGAAGAAAAGGCAAAGTTGAGATGTACGATAAGGGCAGATATTTCATCATGACAGGAAATTCCATTTCTGAATTTGATGAAATTGCAGATTGTACGGAAACGATTCAGCCCTTGCATGAAAAGTATCTTGGTGGAAATTCTCATACTTCCCAATCCGCACAGCTCCCCTTGACACCGCCAACTCTGACCGAACAGGAAATTATCAGCAAGGCGATAACTTCACAAAACGGCGATAAATTCGCAAAATTATATCAAGGCGATATTTCGGACTATCCGTCGCAGTCGGAAGCAGATATGGCATTCTGTGCAATGCTTGCATTCTGGTGCAACGGTGATACAGCACTCATGGACAGAATTTACAGAAGTTCCGGCTTAATGCGTCCAAAATGGGACAGAAAGCAAAATCAAAGCACTTATGGAGCGATAACACTTGCAAAAGCCGTTTCAGATTGTGCCAACTTCTATACACCATCTGCACTTGACCATTATTCTCTTACAATCGGCAATATGGCAAAACCGCCATCTCCTGAGAAAAATCTTCCTATGCATACTCTTGATGATACGGGAAATGCGGAACGGATGAATGATTTTTGTGGTAATGTATTCAGATATAATTACACTGACAAAAGATGGATGTATTACAAAAATGGTGTGTGGCTCTATGACGACAGAGGAGCGGTTTTCATGGCTGCGGATGTGATTCTCGAACGCATGAAAATGGAACTGAAATCATGGACGGAGCATGACGGCGGTTCAATGCTGCAAAATTACCAAAAGCACATGAAAAAGACTCGTTCTCACTCCGCAAAAGAAAATATGATAAAAGAATTTCAGCACCTTGTGCCGATTTCTCCTTCGGAATTGGATACCCATAAAACGCTTGTCAATGCACAAAACGGCATTGCTGACCTCGAAACGGGCGTTGTATCTGCCCACAATGCAAAACTTTATATGACCCGTATGCTCGGCACGACAATCCCGGAAAATCCGAAATATCCTGTTCGCTGGACTGCTTTTTTGGAGGACATTTTTGGTGGTGATAAAGAACTTATCCGGTATATTCAAAAGGCTCTTGGCTACTGTCTGAGCGGTCTGACAACGGAACAATGTGTATTTTTCCTTTACGGCAACGGCAGAAACGGCAAATCGACATTTCTTGAAATCGTTCGTTTGATTCTTGGCGAATATGCGACAAATATCCAGCCGGAAAGCATCCTGATTCGCAATATGTCCTCATCAGCGAATACCGATATTGCAAGGCTCAAAGGTGCAAGACTTGTGACTTCCGTTGAACCTAATGAAGGCATGAGACTGAATGAGGGACTTATCAAGCAGCTGACTGGTGATGATATGGTAACAGCTCGTAAGCTGTATGGTGATGAATTTGAATTCCGTCCGCAATTTAAGCTCTGGCTTGCGACCAATCATAAGCCTGCAATCCGTGGCACTGACGTTGGAATCTGGCGGAGAATCCATGTGATTCCGTTTACGAAAGTCATTCCCGAAGATAAGGTTGACAAGAATCTTTCTGAAAAATTACAGCAGGAACTGCCTGATATTCTCGCATGGATGTTAGAGGGCTATCGTCTTTGGAGATATGAGGGGCTTGATAAGCCGAAGGCAATTCTTGACAGCGTAAAGGAATATCAGACCGAAATGGACGTGCTTTCATCGTTCATCGAATCAGAATACTGTACTTCCGGTGGTGAAGTCAAGGCTTCCCAGATTTATGCTGTCTATTGTCAGTGGGCAAGCGAAAATAATGAATACAAAATGCCCAGCCGTAAATTTGGCATTGAAATGTCCAAGCGTTTCAATAAAAGAAAAACTAACGGAAATGTCGTATACATGGGAATTTCTCTTGTTATCAACATTAACTCAAACTAAATATAGAGTGATAATAGTGATTATAATCTTCTTTATTATACCCTTTAAAATAAAAAATAAAAAATATAAATTAATATATATAATATAATATATATTCACTATTGTCACTTATGGAGGACAAAATGAAAATCATTCTCAATTTTAAGAATCCTGATGAGTTCAAACGGTTGGAACGTCAGGCTTATAACGGAACGCTTGACGTTTCGGACTTTCCGCCTGCGGAATATATGTATTTTTCTGAACTCCGCAAGATTTACTATGCTTTCAAGTTTGAGGGGCTTTCCAAAGAGGAAGCCTCTCATAAAAAGCAGATTCTGCTCGGACGCTATCATGAAGCAGTCGGTGAACATGAAAAATACTGTGAAGTTTACAAGGAATATCAGGGAAACATTCTCAGGGCAGGCACTCTCATTTCAGAAATCAACAAGGCAAAAAGCATTCATGAAATCGCTGTTCTTGCCTGTACCGCTATTGGATTGATGCAGGGGGAGAGAACCTTTGCTGAACGCATGAAACACAAAATGGAGGATATGCAATGAATGAAGCCTATGAAAAGTTAGCTGCTTCAATTATCGAGCAGGCTTTAAGAGACTACCGCCATGCAAGAAAGAACATTCTACAAAAATATGATGTTATCAATTCAAGAAATAGAATCTGTGAAATTCAGAAATTTCTCAAATCCAGATGGTTCAGATTTCTTTCTGAACTTGATGGTGAAAAACTGATTGAACTGATGGAAGGAGAATCCACATGACAGCAAAAGAATTTATGGAAGGAATCAAGGAACAGGACAGCCGGGTTCGCATGATGCGTGAAGAACTACATACTGTTCGTGAACGGCTGGACATATCCGGTGTCAATTATGAAAATACAGGTTCAGTAGCTGCTACCAAAAAAACAGACAGCATGGCAGAACTGATTGCTGAAATGATTGATTATGAAAGTGAACTTAAAAATGAAGAATGTCGTCTTGCAACAATGAGACTGAAAGCAGTGTCTTGTATCAATAAACTTACTGACAGCAGAGAACGTGATGTGCTTCGTCGCTGGTATCTGTTGCATCAAAGTGAAGATGAAATCCGAAAAGCAATGGGATATAGTCAGAGTATGATTTACAGCTTCCGCCAAAGAGGTCTTTCCCATCTTGAAAACTTCGGAAAAAATCGGAAAAATTCGGAATGAAAATAGCTTGACATTCTTGAAAAAATATGATATGATAGATAATAGAAAATTAGATATACAACAAGCCTTTGCGGAGTTTCCGTGAAGGCTTTCTTTATGCCCGAAAGGAGTTTATTCTATGCTTGCAAAGAAAGTCATGAGAAACGGCACTGACATCGACAACCGCATCATTGAACAGATTACCCTGCACCGTATGTGGAAGGAACTGTACGATACGGTTTCCTATTCCCCTGCACTTCATAATCTCATTGAAGATATTCTGGAAAACAAAGAAACAGAACTGACGGAACTCATCCGCATGAAGGACAGCCTTGAAAACATTATCATGTCGATTGGTAACTGTGACCAGAGGGAAATCCTCCGTCTGCGTTACTTTGATAATTTGCCGTGGGACTGTGTCGCTGACCATCTTGGGGAAGACATCGACTGGGTGAAGAAACAGCACCGCAAGGCTCTGAAGAAGATTCATGTAGAATGTACTTGTTGTTGTGACTGTGACGGAGATGATTTCGATGCCGATGAAGAGTAAGAAGCCCTGCAAGCACCCAGGCTGTCCCAACCTGACTGACGGCTTGTACTGCGAACAGCACAAGCATCTGTATCCTGACCGACCGTCAGCATTCAGGCGTGGCTACGGAAGCAAATGGCAGAGAATCAGCAAAGCATATCTTCGCAAGCATCCGCTGTGCGTGAAATGTTTAGCCAAAGGCAGATACGTTCAGGCGACTGTGGTTGACCACCGAGTTCCTCATCGTGGCAATTATGAACTGATGTGGAGCGAATCAAACTGGCAGGCACTCTGCAAGTCATGTCATGACCGCAAGACAGGCAATGAGGACAGCACACCGGAATACCGCTACTGATGGGGTTTTCTTTGAATATGACCGCCGGGGGATTGATTTTCTCTGAAATCAAATCTTGGAAAGACCGGGGTCCAAAGTTTTACAGAAAAATCGGTATTCAAACGGCCTATTGACCTATTAAATTAAATTTTCTGAAAGTATAAATTTTTTCGATGCTTACGGAAAATTTATACTTTTTTTGTGCCTCTGCGATATTACGCAGAGATTTGATATTTTATTAAAAAAATTCAAAGGGAGGAGGAATTCAAACGTGGCAAAGGACGGTACAAACCGTGGCGGTGCAAGACCCGGTGCAGGCAGACCACGAAAGGCTCTGACCGAAAAAATCAACGAAGGAAAACGTGCCGAAGTCATGATGCAGCCTGCGGAACTGAAAGCTGCTGAGATTCCTCCGGTGAAAGAATTCATGACCATGATTCAGCGTGACGGTACAAAGCTGTATGCGGAAGAAGTCTATAAAAACGTCTATGAGTGGCTCAAAGCCCGTGGCTGTGCGGAACTTGTCAGCGAATACCTGATAGAGCAGTATGCCATGACCGTTTCGAGATGGATTCACTGTGAGGAGGTAATCTCGAAAACTGGCTATATTGCGAAACACCCGACAACTTCTGCTCCGATTGCATCACCTTACGTTGCAATGAGTCAGTCATATCTGAAACAGGC
>Ga0326511_10002492_pt1 | contig 14911 bp, 9 predicted proteins | sample 0_2496_0518_D_FD_203701 | JGI IMG/M metagenome (GOLD analysis project Ga0326511, IMG submission 203701) | Bovine rumen microbial communities from UC Davis, California, United States - 0_2496_0518 | ecosystem: Host-associated > Mammals > Digestive system > Stomach > Rumen | place: USA: California... | reverse complement strand
GCCACGTCGAACGACATCTCGTAGGGCTTTACCGTCATGCCGTCGTTGGCAAACACCTCGCCGAGCGAGAAGTAGCGTAGCGATCCGCTGATGGCCGAGTAGTCGCCAATGCGGTAGTAACCAGCCAGATAGGCCAGGTCGATATCGTTAACCAACTGGCGCAGCCATGGGGTATAGTTCAGGGCGATACCTGCACGACTGATGCAGAAGGGGTATTTGGCGGGGTTCCAATACTGCGAGTTTACATCAGGATCGGTAGCCACACCCACATCACCCATGCCGGCGCCACGGGCATCGGGGGCTATCGTTTGCGAGATAACCGCATGCTCAACAGGGTTAAACAGTGCATTCTTATCGTCCTGCGCCGAAGCGGTGAATAGTGAATAGTGAATAGTGAAAAGCGTCACCATCACCCACCTTAGTATACGTCCTTTATCTTTCATAATCTTTAATGTTTTCAATCTTCAATTTTCAATGTTTAATCAGCAGTTTTACTGTCTTGCTATTGCCATCATTCAGGGTTAGGCGGCACAGGTACAATCCTGTGTGCAGCTTGCTGCCGCCTGCTACATTCAGGTTCCAGCTGATGGTAGCGGTGTTGTTAGTGGCCGTTACGCTATCAGTCTGTCGCCACACCTGTCGGCCGCCCAAGTCGTACACATCCAGTGTTATCTTCAGTTCGCTGCCGGGGCGGTCGTGGTTAATCACAAACTGGGTGTTGGTGCTGGCTGGGTTCTGCGTGCAGGTTACGCTAAACTCGCCTGCGCCGGCATCCTCGCTTACTACGAAGGTAAGTTCGGTGGTGGTCGAGTTGTTCAGGATGTCCCACGCACGGAACAGCAGTTTGTGGGTGCCCACACTTAGTTCGGGTATGCTAAAGCCGATGCTACCGCTACGGTAGTCGCCAAAGTCGTATTCAAAATAGTTGTTCAGGTTGTAGGTCTGGTTCATATCGCCGTCTATAATCAGCTCCAGGTCGTGACCGATGCTGCTGCCCGAGGCGTTAATGCCGCTCTCGTCGTATAGCTCGGCAATAAAATAAGGTGTGGTATTTACCGTGCCCCCATTCTTAAAGGCCTTCGAGTTCAGGTAGCAGTAAACCGATGGACCGATGGAATCTGTCAGTGCCGTGCTACTCCCTATTAGCTCAAAGCTCTCGTTCTCGCCGTGCGCCGAGCGCGTCTTGTCGGCATTGATGGCATACAGGGTCATCAATCCGCTACCGTCGGTATAGCTGATATCCTTGGGGATGGCGAAGGTAAAGTTAAAGGTGCCATTGGTAACGTTGGTCTGTCCGCGATACAGGTAGTTGGTGCGATCCTGGTACACAAACGCCTGGTCGGCCCCGCTGCTCGATTGGTCGTTCAGCTGGCAGGTAATGGTTTCTTCGGCGTCACGTACCGACAGGGTCACGATACCGTTAAAGTCAGTGTCGGTCTCGTTGTTCAGTTCTACATGACCGGTTATTTTTACAATCGAACCTGTTGCCAGTTTAATGCCCTGGGTAGCAGGCATACCGTTAATACTATCTACCACCATCTGCTGTTGGGGCGTGTTCAGCTGTAGGGCGGGATCGCCTAACAGCGTGTATTGCAGTTTGTTACAGGTCAGGTCGCTGCTTTTCTCTACCAGTTCGCACTTGGCCAGGCGTACGGCTTCGCCGATGGGCATGCCTGGGGTAAGCACATACTTGGTAAAGGCCAGGTTCATGGCCTCGTTATAGTTGGTGTAAACGGTGCGGGTGGTGCCAAAAAAGGCTATGCCGCCGCCCTTACTGTTCAGCATCACGGTCTCGCCGATGTTCTCTTCCTGTCCGTCGAAGGGCATGATGTCGCACGATGCCGTCATCCACAGCGGCAGGTAGTTGCTCTGCTGACTCTCAAAGTCGGTCAGCTTCATCACGTACTCGTGACTCATGGCGTAGGCGGCGCCATGGCCGCAGTAGTTCATCATCAGCGCGCCGTTCTGCAGTTGCTGTTTTATCAGGCGGGTTACGTCGGGGTAGCTGTAGCCAGTGCTCGACGAGGTGCGCTGGTAGGCATCCCAGTATATCTTATCTACATTGTAGTTGGGGTAGGTGTTGGCTATCAGGGTGGCCACCTTGTCGGCAGTCTTCATGTGTGCGTTGTCGTTGCCATCGTCGCCCATCATGCATATCTCGTTCTGCCAGGCACCGGCATATTCGTTGTTAGTATAGTTGATAATCTTATCTACCAATGTCTGAGCCTCGCTCAGGGTGCGGGCGGGCAGGCGCCCCACTGCTACATCGGGCTTGCCGGCATAGGTGGTGCTGGTGCCGATAGTGGTTTGTATCACCTCCTCATCGTCCAGCAGGCAAAAGTAATCATCGCTCACGTAGCAGTTTACCTGACTGAACGAGTTCTCGCTCTCGTAGCACAGCAGAAAGTCGTCGGCATTGTAACCGCTCCACTCGCTGGTAAGCATGCGGTTGTCCCAACCGCCATCACCAAACAGCAGCAGGTAGCGGGGCTTGTCGCTATCGGTAGTGGCACGGTCGTACAGCATTTTTAAATAGCGGCGGTAGGCGTTGGCATCGGGCGTGCCGCTGCTGAACTCGTTGTACAGCTCGTCGGCAGGCACGATGGTTACACGCATACTGTCGTGCTGCTCGTGGAAGGCCTTCAGGCGCTCGGCCTGTGCTAATAGCTGTTGACTGGTGGGGATGATAATCACCATATCGGTGGCGGCATCGGCATGGTGATCCTGGTTGGTAATACGGTACACGTATTGGGGCTCGCCAATGCTGATGGGTGCAGGCTCAGCGTGCTGCAAGTCGATATAGTCGAGGCGCAGGTTGCCGCCAGCGGTCTGGGTAATGCTGATGGTATTCTCGGCCCTCAGGTTATTCAATGAGTACTGCCACAGCTGCTCGTTGGCTTTGGTGTAGCTGTCCAGCGATATGGTTTTGCTGATGTTGGCTACCACCGAATCGTTTACGCTGATGGTTACTTGGTAGTCGGCATCGGCTGTTAGGGCAATGCCTATACTACCTGTGCTGCCAGTGGCGCTCAGCGTGTAGGTCTGGGGTGTGCCAATGGTGTAGAGTGTTTTATCAAACAAGTTCCTGCCGCCGTGATACCAGGCGTAGTTATCCACCTCGTACAGCTGGTGGTAATCGTTGTTGGCAGGGTAGTGTTGGCCTACTAAGGTGGCGCTGTCGGTGGTTAGCGGAGTGCCATCGCTCTCTGTCAGGAAGTAATAGCCATAATTAGAATAAGGATTGCGCGTGCGCGCGTGCGTATCCTTATTATTCCAGTTTACAGGGCCCACGCCGTAAAACACCCGCTGGCCACCAATGGTGGCGGTGGGCACCTCCTGCAGGTCGTCGGTAGCCGATAGGTAATCGCCTGTCAGGCACTCAGGCTGCAGCGCACCGCCGTAGCCGTATATCTTTACGCGACTGGCATCGCTAAAGCCTGCCTTTTTTATCAATGCATCTGTGATGGCGTAAAAACCACTCTCCGTTACGCTGATTTTAGCCCAGTTACCCTCGCGGAGCACCGAGTGTTCCGCATACCGCCCTTGTGCCTTGACCGTTGTGCCTAAGGCAATCATGAGCAGCACTGATAGTAACGTGCTGATGGTCTTCACTATATGTATTAACGTAAAGAGCTGTGTTTTATTGCGTTACTTGCAATAAAAGTCAAGCACTTTTCGCTCTTCAAGCCAGCCTTCCAGGTGGTCGTTAATCTTTACGGGACCAACGCCAACGGGGGTGCCGGTATAAAGCAGGTCGCCTGTCTTCAGGGTAAAGAACTGCGATATGTAGGCTATAATCTCATCTATCTTATACAGCATATCGCTGGTGCAACCCTCCTGAACGGTCTGGTTGTTGATATCCAGATGGAAGTGCAGAGCCTGCAGGTCCATAAACTTCTCCTTAGGCACCCACTCGCCGATGGCTGCCGAACCGTCGAAACCCTTACAGATGGTCCAAGGCTGTCCGGCCTCGCTGGCTTTACGCTGCAGATCGCGTGCAGTAAAGTCGATACCTACGGTTACGGCATCGTAGTAACGATGGGCAAAGCGCTCAGGGATGTTCTTACCCAAGCGGCAGATACGCACCACCACCTCGGTTTCGTAATCTATACGCCCCAAGTGGTCGGGGATAAAGAATGGCTTACCCTGATTAAGTATCGCCGAATCGGCCTTTGTAAATATCACAGGCATTCCCGAGCGGAGCTCGCCTACCCGTAGCCTTTCGTTGGGCCTCTTAAGAGTCCCATGTAACTCTTGGTTATGTGCGGCATAGTTCATGCCAATAGCAAATATCTTCATATCGGTGGCAAAATTACTAATTAGTAGGCAATAATCCAAATAAAACGCAACTTTTTCTACTATTTGGCTCATTTGGTCCATATATATAAATAAGGTGTGAATAAGGACGACTTAATAAAATTGTTAAAAAATGATAAATTATAGTAGAAAGGTTTGTTTATATCTAAAACTTTATTTTATTTGCCAAAAAGTTTAGAACAATCTAACGACAATCTAAAGTATATGGCAAAGAGCAAATACTATAAAAGAAAATTCTTATAGGTTGGTACGCGTCTCTACCGAGCGCGTACATTATTTACCGAAATCTAAAAACTTACAAGTTTAATTTAAGATAGTACATTAATTTAATTTTATTAACTAAAACTTTAAAGCTTATGAAGAAGAACTATTTTAAGAGCCTGATGCAGGCTGCTGTTCTGGTCTGCACTCCTCTCGTAATCGCAAGCTGTGACGACGTATTCGGCGACACCGACAATCCAATCCCAGCTTACATGTCAATCAAGCAGTCTGAGATTAATCTGGTGCTGCATGCTGATACACCTGAGAAGGCAACTGCTACTCGTACAGCTATTGCTGCTACTGGTGCTGAGGTTGTTTACTCTTCATCTAATGAGAAGGTAGCTACTGTTGACGCAAAAACCGGTGTGATTACTGGTGTTGGCGAGGGTACGTGTGATATTATTGCCGAGGTTACAGGTAAGGACAGCAACGGTCGCAATACTTATCAGCCACAGAAGGCTAGTTTCTCTGTATCTGTTAAGGACTATCGTGCTCGTGTAGCTCTGAAGGAAGGTGTTGAAATTCCTGTATTCAATTCAGCTCTTGCAAAAACAGTTGAAGAGATTGATTTGAAGGACGTTCTGGAAGTATGGCCTGCAAAGGATACAAAGGGCTTGACAGTTACCTTTACAAAGGTAGAAAATACCAAGGGCAAGGGTGATATTGATCCTAATGATGTGATTGATGGTACGAAGTTAGCTGCTGGTAAGGTTGCTCTTAATGTAGGAAAAGTAGGTGTTGCCAAGATCATTGCTGAAATTAAGGATGGTGCTGTTCCTGAAGGTTTTGAGCAGAAGTCGTTCAAGAATAACCAGAAGACAGCTGCTTTAACTATCGAGGTTAAGCAGGGTGTTGCTTATGTTTCTGGTTATGATGCAGAGGGCAAGGCTGTTACAAAGTACATGTTCAAGGACTATAATAACGAGAAGTACACCAATCTGAGTGAAGTGCTTAAAGGTAGTAGTGACGTAACTCTTGATGCTGGTTGGTATTATCTGGATCAGACTCTCTTTTTCTCGCACAATATCCGAGTTAAGGGTGATGTGAATATCATTCTGGGCGATGGCTGCTCATTACCAAATGCACCTTGGAATGATATTCTGGATGAGAGTGCTAAGCAGACTTACAAGCTGAACATCTTCGCAGAGAAAGAGACTGCTACAGTTACAGACTTCTTCCGCAATATTGTTGACTTTAAGGAGGTTAACGTATTTGGATCTAAACTGAATACAAATGTTAATAAGGTCGTTAATGTAAACATCAACGGTGGTAAGTTAGGTACATTGGTTGGTACAGGTGACGTTAATGTTACTGATGGTACTGCTGGTAATATTACAGGTTTCGCAAATGTTACTCTTAAGAAGGTTGCTAAGGCTGCTAATCCTCTGGTAGGTAATTTGACTAAGATTGGCACTGTTACAATTCCTGCAGGTGCCCAGGCCGGAGATTTGAATACCGTTACTACTGCTACTGTTAAAGGTACTGTAGGTGAATTGAAGAATATTAAAACACTTACCGTCAATAAGGCTACTATAGGTGATTTGAAGACAATTGGTACTGCAGACATTACTGAGACTGAAATTTATTATGTAAGTGGTGTTGATGTTCTTAATCTTAAGAAGGTAACAGCAAATGGTAATACTTGGAAGAATATTACAGCTCTTAACATTGATAAGGATTCTAAACTTGGTAAGACAAGCACCCTATATTGGGAGGGTATCGGAACTGCAACCATTAACGGAGCTGAGGTAGAAACATCGACAATGCTTGTAAACGCTCTGAAAGTTAATGGTGGTGACGTGAAAGCTTATTACCAAATTAAGGGCTTTAACTATGATAAGAAGAATGACGTCTACACAGATGCAGATGCTAAGGTTACTATGACTGATGGTAAACTGTTTGTTGGTAGTTGGATGTCGGGCACTAACTTCGCTGTTCTTGGTGATGTTGAGGTTACTAAGGGTGAATTCACTGCTCAGAGTCAGGACTATCACGCTGTAAGTGGTGCTCTGGTTGGTACATTCTACGGTAGTACTGATAATAAAAACTGGACAAAGATTACAGGTGAGGAAAGACCTAAGTACATCACAACAAAAGAGCCTAAGAAGTAAGAGTAGCTTAACAATTAGATTAAATAAAGTTTAAGTAAAACCCCGGCCCCGCTACCATCTCCACACTGGTAGCGGGGCTTTTTATATCCCCATGCTAACACCTATCTACTATCACACTAAACATCATCTACTATCACACTAAACATCATCTACTATCACACTAAAGCCCCTATAGTATCATACCCTCAACTCGTAACTCTTCTTACAATACTCAATACCCTTGGACTGCAAATAGAAATAAATGTTAAGACTTTGACATATGAGACAGTGTAAAGTGATGGTTCACGAAAAAGAAGCTGGCATACTCAAATCAGGGCAAAGCAATCCGCAAAGCGTCTATTGTTATTTTACAATGGAATGAGCCCACCGCCAGCCGCTCGGCTTTGCCGCTTCGCTCGTCGAAGAACTAAAGCAAGGCGAGAGTCAAACGTCAAAGTCGGTATCGGAATAAAAGCAAATATTTTATGCAAATCGGATTATTATTCGCAAAAAAGTTGTAACTTTGCACCGTCAAACGATAAGGGGAAGCGATTATGTGCACATATAAAGACATTGATATTATCCAGTTGCCCAACGGTCAGACGGCCAGCGAAGCCAATCGTGCGGCGAGCCGTGAGATAGAGCGCATCTATGCCGATTCGTGGCGTCGCGGTGTTTCCGTGCCTTTCTTCGATAACGACGGAAACACCTATCTGGCCAATCCCGACGGCAGCGAAGACCGCGTTGCTCTCGACCGTCGCAGTCGCACCTACCGTATCCTACGCCGCACCGCCGCCCCCGGCAAAGGCCGTTACTCTTATCTCATTTCGCGATAGATGGATCGTCGCCCAGAGTTAACGATTATCGCCGGACCGAACGGCGCGGGCAAGAGCCGCCTCTGTCCCTTCTACGTCAGCGCCAAGTCGTTCGACGGCGCCAAGTTGATGCTCGACCTGCGCCGCGAACATCCCGACTGGCCCGACCGTTGGGTGAGCGGCACCGTCGCCTCGCAGTTGGAGAAGCAGAAGGCCGAGGCGCTCGAACAGCACAAGGACTTTGCCTTCGAGACCAACTTTTCCAGCGACATGGTGTTGCACATGATTGAGGACTTCCGTGCTGCAGGCTTCAAGATTTCGCTCTGCTATTTCGGTCTTCGCAACGAGGATGAGAGCGTGAGCCGCGTCATCCACCGTGTGCAGACGGGTGGCCACGATGTTGCCGATGACGTCATCCGCTTCAATTTCCACGAAGGGCTGAAGAACACGCAGCAGCACCTCCGCCTCTTCGACAACCTCACCTTCATCGACGGCAACAGCAACTACGGCCATATCGTAGCCCTGCACATCAGTAAGAGCCAGACGCACAAGGTGGTCGATAATCCTCCGCAGTGGTTCAAGGAGCAGTTTGAGGAGCTGTTCGAACAGTTATAGAATTAAAGAGGAAAGTCAAAGAAAACTGCTCCAGAGTTTGCATAATTCAAAATAAAAGCCTATCTTTGCAGCGTTCATTCCCGGTAGCCTCTGGATTCCAAGCTGTCGGGGGCTTTTTCGTGGGACTTTCTGTAACTTTGGAAAAAATCTCAAACTGTCTTTGTTTATCGGAGGTTTGAGAGATAGCGCGATTTTCGAGGTTACGAACTGGAAACCTTCTGATTTCCGTATTCTTCCGCGATATGCGTATTGTTAGAGCACTCAACGCTGAGCCAACAGCCTTTATCAATGGCTCATTGTCGGGGACTTCACAACCCCAATTTTAACCCCCTCGAATTCGAGGGGTTTAGAAAAGAGGCAGGTTTGAATGCTTTCACGCTTTCGCCTATTCGTTGGATTGAAACCACCAATGCTATTGGGATTGTTCCGCCTTTACCTTGTCATGGAGTTCCAACGTTTGAAGGCAAAGGAACAGGAAATGTTGGGATGGACTGCCAAGCAATGGCGCGAGGCCAATCCGGAACTCAAGGGCAATATCCGTGACTATGCCACCATTAACGAGCTTATCTGCCTCTCGAATATGGAGAACATAAATGCCGTACTCATCAACGACGGTATGCCTCAGGGTGAAAGGCTCATCAAACTTAACAAGATTGCCATCCAGCAGATGCAGGTGCTGGAGGACAATGAAGGAAGGAAATTGTTGAAGTAGGCTTTATAATTAAAGGCTGGGGACAAATAGTGCTTTTGGGGACAACTACTATTAAAGATAGCACTTTGTTGTCAAGAGTAAGGCATGTTTATGAAAACAAAGTATAGAGTTACAAAATAGGAAGATTCCTTGGTCGTTTCGAAATAAATGTTTATCTTTGCTCCCAAAAAGAAGAAAAAGGTTCACTGATGGGTACATATATCAATACTGGTAATACTGGTTTTCAGTCGGCGCGCAATGGTGAGTACGTCGATAAGTCAGGACTGATAGCCATTGTAAATGCTACGCTGAACACTGAGCAACGATTCAGCTGCGTGACGCGCTGCCGTCGTTTCGGAAAATCGCTGGCTGCCAAGATGCTGAACGCATATTACGACCGGTCGTGTGACTCCAGAAATCTCTTTGCTGATCTGAAGATTGCCCATGATCCGTCGTTTGAGAAGTATCTGAATAAGTTGTATGTGATTTATCTAGATACTTCAGATTTTGTTACTCGTTTTCATGATGACAGTATCCTTGATCATATAGACTCGGAAATCATTGAAGATATTCATTCTGCTATTCCCGATGTACCCGTCCGGGAAGGTGATGACTTGATGAAGTATCTCATCAGGGTGAATGCTGCTATCAATCAGCAATTCTTGTTTATCATCGATGAGTGGGATGCCATCTGCCGAGAGTTTGCTTCAGGTTCTGCCACTATGAATAGTTATGTCAACTGGTTGCGTCGTATGTTTAAGGGAGGCCAGACTCCTCAGATCTTTGCTGGTGTGTATATGACAGGCATCCTTCCCATCAAGAAGTATAAGACCGAATCGGCGCTCAATAATTTCACAGAGTACTCGATGATTGACCCTGGTGATATGGCGTCGTTTTTCGGCTTTACCAAGAGTGAAGTAAAGACTCTGGCTGAAAAGTACGGCTTCGACTTCGATGAGTTGGAGAAGTGGTACGATGGCTATCAGATAGGTGGTGAGTGCTCCATGTTCAATCCTAATAGTGTGATGCAGGCATTGCGTAAAAAGTGGTGCTCAAGTTATTGGGCTGCCACTGGTGCTTATGAAGCAGTGGCTAACTATATCAGGATGAACTTTGATGGTCTGAAAGATGATGTGGTTTTCCTGCTTAGTGGAGGTAGGGTTAAGGTTAACACTACTAAGTTCCAGAATGATGTATCTATCATACAAAGTAAGGATGATGTATTGACGGTTCTAATACATTTAGGATACCTCTCATACGACAGAGTTCGTCGGGATTGTTATGTTCCCAATTGGGAGGTTGCAGGCGAACTTTCGAATGCCGTAGAAGATTCGGGATGGGAGCCTGTCATCAAAGCTTTGGAACAGTCGGAACGTCTGCTACAAGCTACGCTCGACGGCGACGAGGAGGCTGTGGCCCGTGGCGTGGATGTAGCACATGACGAGCATACCAGCATCCTGTCTTATAATGACGAAAACTCGCTGGCCTGCGTGCTGAGCATTGCCTATTATTATGCCAAGAATGACTACATCATGCATCGGGAGTTGGCTTCAGGCAAAGGTTTTGCGGATATTGTGCTCATTCCCCGGAAGAACGTTGACTCTCCCGCCATCGTGTTGGAATTGAAATATAATAAGGATGCCGTTACCGCCATCAGTCAGATCAAGAGGAAACAGTATCCTGCCAAGATTGCCGATTATACTGATAATCTGTTGCTTGTAGGCATTAACTATGATAAGCAACAGAAGAAGCACGAGTGCCGCATCGAGTACATCAGATAGTCAGTTAGCTTAGACAAAAATATTTATTCTTTATAGGCAAGCATATTGACGCTTGCCCTCTAGTGCATTGTTCAGACTTTCACCTCGGCAGAAACTTTTTTAGGTCTCGCTATAAACGCTTTCGTTGGAATTTTAGTAACTTTGCAGCCAAACAACCACAGCCACATATTTTACAAAACAACAATGATCAATTTACATGCCTGTTATTGTGCTTTGTTTGCTGACATCGAACAAAAATCACCATTTTTGTTTGCTGGTATCAAATAAAAGCACTACCTTTGCACCCACGAGAACCCGCCAAGCCTCTCCACGATGCTCAAATTCCTCAACATCATTTCGCCCAACAACGACATGAAGGCTAAGGTCGATGCCCTGCTCTCCGCTTACCCGTCCATCGACATCACCGCCATGGGCTTCCTTTGACTTTGACTACCATTGCCACATAAAATAGAGCAGTAAGCCTTTTAAAAATCAGCGAAAATCAAGAAAAATTTCCTTTTTTCGCTGATTTTTAAACAAAGAATGTCGGGTATCAAAATAAAATTTGTATTATCTCTTCAGGAGATTCATCGTGCCCTGGGGCTTCATCACGTTGTGAACCTTGGTTTGCTGGGCCTTGACGTTGGCTTTGAGGGTGGCCTTGATATCGGCTGATGAGGCGCCTACCAGGAACTGGTATTCGCCGGCGGCTACTACCCAGGCTGAGGCTGATTCGTCGAACGAGGCCAGGTCGGCAGCCTGAACGGTCATGGTTACCTTCTCGCTCTCGCCTGGAGCCAACTGCTTGGTCTTGGCAAAGGCCTTAAGCTCCTTAACGGGCTTGTTGGCAGCCTTGTTGTTGGGGGCTGAGGTATAGAGCTCAACCACTTCCTTACCCTCGTGCTTACCTGTGTTCTTAACGGTTACGCTTACCTCGTAGGCATCGCCCTTCTCGGTAATCTGGGCATCGCTATACGCAAAGGTGGTGTAGCTGAGACCGTAACCGAATGGGTAGCTAACAGGTACGCCGAACGAGTCGAAGTAACGGTAGCCTACATAGATGTCCTCTTCGTAATCGGTATAATCCACATTCTTAACGTTGGCACTCTTGGCACCCTGATTCATCATGTCGATGCGTGGGTCCTGATCGATGGGGAAGTTCTTTGAGCTATAGGCATCGGTGAACTTAACAGGCCAAGTCATGGTGAACTTACCGCTTGGCGACTGCTTGCCGCTGAGTACATCAACTACGCTGTTACCGCCTTCTTGACCAGCCTGCCAAGCACACAGAATGGCATCGGGCAGGGTGTTCCAGCTGGCAGTCTCAATCACACCACCGATATTGAGCAGTACTACTACCTGCTTGCCGGCCTTGTGATACACATCGCATACCTGTGTGATGAGCTGGCGCTCTGAGTCGCTCAGGTTAAAGTCGGCAGCCTTGCGGTCCATAAACTCACCAGAGATACGGCCCAAGGTGATAACGGCGATATCCGAAGCGGCAGCCTGCTTGGTCAGCTCGTCGGCACTGAACTGCTTTTCGGCAGGCAGTGGGCGTGGCATGAAGCGCAGCAGCATGGCGTTCTTGGGATCCTTCTTGGCGGCAGCCTCAATCTCGGCCTCGATGGCCTTCTTGCAGTCGGCTGCGTAGGTGGTATAAGCATTCTTCAGCTCATCCGAAACGGTGTAGCCACCATTCTTCAAACCGTCGAGCAGCGATACCACATAGGCGTGGTTTACATTACCCGAACCAGTACCACCAGCTATGAAATCGTAAGAGGTGTTACCATACAGGGCCACGTTCTTAACGCTCTTGGCGAAAGGCAGGGCACCGCCGTTCTTCATGAGCACCATACCCTCGGCGGCACTCTGACGGGTAACGGCAGCATGTGCTTTGAGGTCAGGCTTGTTTGAATACTTATAACCCTGATAGCGGGGGCTCTTCTCAACCAGGTTCAGAATGCGCTTGACGCTGTGGTCGAGGTCGGCCTCGTTCAGCTTACCGCTCTTCACACCAGCTACGATGCTGTCGAACTGCTCGGCTTTGCCAGGCTGCAGCATATCGTTGCCGGCCCACATCTGCTTGGCGCCATCCTTACCGCCAAACCAGTCGGTCATCACGGTTCCCTCGTAGCCCCACTCATCGCGCAGGATGGTGGTTACCAGGTCCTTGCTCTCAGAGGTGTAAACACCATTGATATAGTTATAAGATGTCATCACCGTCCAAGGCTTACTCTCCTTGATGGCAATCTCGAAACCCTTCAGATAGATTTCGCGCAGGGCCCGCTGAGACATACGGGCATCGTTGCCCATACGATTGGTCTCCTGGTTGTTGGCAGCAAAGTGCTTGATACTGGTACCCACATCGTTCTTCTGAACGCCAGTGATATAGGCGGCAGCTGTTTTTCCAGCTACAACGGGGTCCTCAGAGTAGTATTCGAAGTTACGACCACACAGAGGGTTACGCATGATGTTGAGGGCAGGCGCCAACAGTACATCGGCACCATATTCCTTCACCTCTTCGCCAATGGCCTGACCTACCTGCTGGATAAGCTCGGTGTTCCAGGTTGAGGCCAACAGGGTTCCGATGGGGAAGTGGGTGCAGTAGTAGGTGGCTGAATCATTGTCACGCTTGGCATCGATACGCAGTCCGGCAGGACCGTCGGCCAATACCACAGCGGGAATGCCTAATGAGTCGAGTGGGTAGGTGGTACCAGCGGCACCAGGTACCAGGTTGCGGGTAGCGCCGATGACGGCATCGTTGCCCGAGAAGCCTGCCATTCCAGTACCAATCACAAAGTGAGCCTTGTCTTCAAGAGTCATCTTGCTCATCACCTCTTCCTGGTTGATGGTGTTCTTGGGTCCCTGCTTATCGGCTGTGGCGCAGCCAGCTACTAATGCAGCTGCTGCCACGGCCATAATAACGTTTTTCTTCATAAACTATTACTTAAACAATAATGGAGTGAACTCTGAGAGATAGATTCGCCAGTTGCGCCAGATGTGTCCACCATCGGTTTCGAGATAGGTGTACTTGTGGTGCTTAGAGTCGAGATAAGCACGCAGGTCGTTGTTGTTCTTGATGAGGAAGTCGGTCTTACCGCAGCCAATCCAGAACAGCTTGGGGTTCTTGCTGAACAGCTGGTCGAGCTTACCATTACGGTCGGCATAAACGCTGGGCACGCCACCCTGACCGTTCTGCTGCTGATCGACAGCGGCAGAGAACAGGCCTACGTAGCCGAACATATCAGGATTGTTGATAGAGATAAACAGGCTGTGGAAACCACCCATCGACAGACCGGCAATGGCGCGGTGGGCCTTGTCCTTCTTCACACGGTAGGTCTTCTCTACAAACTTCACTACATCGGGGAAAGCGGTCTCGAAGCTACCCTCCATGGTCTTAGGCAGCATCATGGTTGGCACCTTGAAGCCCTCGCTGGTCTCGCCAGGGCAAGCCTCCTGCGAGATGTTACCGTTGGTCATCACCACCAGCATAGGCTCGGCTTTGCCCTGAGCAATCAGGTTGTCGAGAATCTGGGTTGCACGTCCCAGCTCGCTCCAGGCATTCTCGTCGCCACCGATACCGTGCAGCAGGTAGAGTACAGGATACTCCTTACCGCTGGTTTCGTAGCCGGCAGGGGTGTAAACGGTGAGACGACGGGTGAGACCGGCTGTAGGACTATCGTACCACACCTTACTAACGGTGCCATGAGCCACCTTGTTGACCTTATAAAGGTCGGTGCGCTGGTCGCCACCAATCAGCAGTACGCTGAACAAGTTGTTGATGTCGCGGATGTTATACACATTCAGCGGGTCGATAATCTTTACACCATCCACAATCATATTATAGGTATAAAGCTCGGGCTTCAGGGGTTCGGTCGTGAAACTCCAAACACCTTTCTCGTTCTTCACCAAATCCACCACGTTGGGAGCGTCGTAGGTGTTACCGCCAAATTCCACCTTTTTGGGGGGCAGAAAATCGCCGGTAATCTGCACCTTCTGTGCCTCGGGGGCGATGAGGTTGAATGTCACACTGTTGTCGGCATGTACATCGGGCGAGGCCACCTGTGGGCCCTGGCCCCAGCTCAGATTCTGCTGAGCTTGGGCTGCCATGCCCATCAGGCAGAGGGCAGCCATAAGCATTAGTTTTTTCATTATTATTTAATTTAGCTATTCACGCTGCAAATATACGATTTTTTTCTTACTTTACAAGTGAAATGAACATAAAATTGAATGCACCGCTACCGGTAGTACCAGCAGCATCGATGGTTTCAAGACCTGTGCCTTTGAACGAGAACAGCGTTTCGCCTTCGGCGCTCTTAGCGGTGGTTATCTCCACGCTTCCACCGGTCAGATACTGCATCG
>Ga0326511_10002491_pt1 | contig 14922 bp, 15 predicted proteins | sample 0_2496_0518_D_FD_203701 | JGI IMG/M metagenome (GOLD analysis project Ga0326511, IMG submission 203701) | Bovine rumen microbial communities from UC Davis, California, United States - 0_2496_0518 | ecosystem: Host-associated > Mammals > Digestive system > Stomach > Rumen | place: USA... | reverse complement strand
CCTTCGGGACGCCTACCCCCTCGGACTCATGACGGCTCCGGAAGAGGACATCGTCCGCATCCACTCCTCCTCGGGCACCACCGGCCTTCCGGTCATCATCCCCTACACCCGCAAAGACGTCGATGACTGGGCCACCATGTTCGCCCGCTGCTACGAGACCGCCGGCATCACGAGCAAAGACCGCATCCACATCACGCCCGGCTACGGTCTCTGGACCGCCGGCATCGGTTTCCAGGCCGGTGCGGAGAAACTCGGCGCCATGGCCATCCCCATGGGCCCCGGCAACACCGACAAACAGCTCCAGATGATGGTCGACATGAAGTCCACCGTCCTCTGCGCCACGTCCTCCTATGCCCTGCTCCTCGCCGAGGAGATCGAAAAGCGCGGCATCAAGGACAAGATCCACCTGAAGAAAGGTGTCATCGGTTCCGAGCGCTGGGGCGAAGCCATGAGAAAGCGCATCTCGGAAGAACTCGGCATCGAACTCTACGACATCTATGGCCTCACCGAGATCTACGGTCCCGGCATCGGCATCAACTGCGAGCACAACACCGGCATGCACTACTGGGACGACTTCCTCTACATCGAGATCATCGACCCGGTCACGCTGAAGCCCGTCCCGGACGGGGAGCCCGGCGAAATCGTCATCACGACGCTCGTCAAAGAGGGCGCGCCCCTCATCCGGTACCGGACGCACGACCTCTCCCGCATCATCCCCGGCGAATGCCCCTGCGGCAGAAGCTATCCGCGCCTCGACGTCATCACCGGCCGTACGGACGACATGATGAAGATCAAGGGCGTCAACGTCTTCCCGGCTCAGATCGAAGAAGTCATCGCCGACACGGAAGGCGCTTCCTCCGAGTACCAGATCCGCATCTCGCACCTCGACGGCAGAGACACCATGCGCATCTACGTCGAAGCCACGTCCGGCATGGTCGACTTCCAGGCCCTCGGCCAGGAGCTCACCCACAAGATTAAAGCGAAGATCGGCTTCACGCCTATCGTCAAAGTGGTCGAGCTCGGCATGCTGCCCCGCTCCGAGAAGAAGTCCAAGCGCGTCATCGACGAACGTTACGACTGATCCCCGAACAAAACGAAAGACCTCACCGTCCGGCGAGGTCTTTTTCTCTTATAAAAAGTAAGGACCGTGCAGAGCACCTGCCCTGTACGGTTCTTACCGGGTGATGTTTGTGGAATTGAACAAATGTGGTGGTATTCAAATTCCATATGAGAACAGTCGAGGGAGATTTACCGACTGTAGTCATCTAAAACTGTCTGACAAAGGGAAAGAGCCCCCTCACCACAAAGGAGCTCTCTCAGGAATTGCTTCATATGGAATAGAACCACAAAACAAACGTTAAAGGATGGATATCCCTTTCCCGGTAAGTCTCCTTTTCAAAGGTGGAAGGCAGATCCGTTTCCCGATCTACCCTGTCCAGAGTCCCATGGCGACCGCTTTAGGAACAATGGCTCGGAGCAATTTACTTGTCGCCTATATTATATAGACAGTTATGGCGATTTGTCAATGCAGAGAGGATGATTCTTTGTGGAGCCCTTCGAGGATCTCTTTGAGCTCCTCCGCCGGCAGCTGTCCCGGCGCGGAGGCCGCACCGGCGGTGCCGAACGTGATGGCGGAGCCGAACGACTCACCGGCCACCCGGCTGAGGATCCCCTTGCCGCCCATCGACATGGAGACGATTGGCTGTTTCAGGTAGCGTCCGCCGTCTTCCGTCGCGGCGAGAAGGGTCAGAAGATCTTCCGTGGACTCCGGCATGACAGCGATCTTCAGGATGTCCGCACCCAGTTCCTGCATGTTTTCGAGCCGGTCGAGAAGTTCTTCCTTCGGCGGCGTCTTTTTGAAGTCGTGGTTGGAGACGATGACCGGGACCCCGTTCTCATGGGCCGTCCGGACGAGTCGGCGGACCGTGTCCGGGCCAAGGAACAGTTCCACATCGATGAGGTCGACGAGGCCGGACATGAGGATGGCTTTGTAGAGTTCCTCATAGGCCTGTGGGGAGATGCTCTTCTCTCCACCCTCCCGTTTGGTGCGGAAGGTGAACAGGAGCGGTGTATCGCCCAACTCATTGCGAAGCTCGGACAAAAACGTCAGGACCGTGAGCAGACTGAGAGAGGACACATTGTTGAGGTAGTCCACTCTCCACTCGACAAGGTCAGCCGGGAGCGCTTTGATGGCTCTCGCCTGTTCCAGGATCGATTCCCGGTTCGCTCCGACGATGGGCACACAAATCTTCGGCATGCCGGTGCCGATGGCAAGCCCGCGCACGGTGACAGGGATCATGACGAATTCCTCCTTTTACAGGTGTTTTCGTTATTGTACCACGCGGGCAAGGACTCCGTAAATATGATATACTGTACTTCGAAACGAGGTGATGGACGATGTGTGCACAAGTACATCTCTATTTCCGGGACGCCGCGACGGCGCAGGACTATCCTCCGACTGACGCGCAGCTGGAGGCCCTGCAGCAGCGCGTCTTCGACGCGCCGGATGCCGAGCGGGACCGTGTGTTCCTCGAATGCTGGACCCAGCTGGAAGCCGCCGCCAAACTGGACGGCCGGGGGCTCACCGCTCCCCGCGGTGCATTTGCAGACCTCCTCGCCTGCTGCGACATTGCCACGACCTGGCAGGGAGACCTCTGCGTGTCCATCGCCACCCGGAAAGAAGCATAAAACAAGCCCGCCATAAGGCGGGCTCTTTTTTGCTTTTATTATCTGATCCCTTTCATCAGAAGCATCAGTCCCATGGTGATGATCAGCATGGCACTGGCTTTCAGAATGTACTTATTATATTTTCTGGTGATCACATCGCCGAACAGTCCGAACAGGAGCATACAGACACAGGTGCCGAGGCCGAACACCAGCATCACGGCCATTCCCTTGAGCGGAGAAGCGGAGGACGCCGCAATGACCCACATGGAAGTGAGCAGCCCGCAGGGCATGATGCCGGTCAACGTGCCGACCACAAAGGGTGCGCCCCGAAACGTGCAGGGAGACGGCAGACCGGGGCGGAGCATCCTGAACAGAGGCAGCCCCCACATCTGCAGACCGAACAGGATCACCAGCCCGCCTGCGAGGATGAAAACGATGCTTTTCACGCGCAGACTGAACACAAGATAGCTTCCGACGGCGCCAAAAATCAGACCCATGACGGAATAGCCGAGCAGACGTCCCCCATTATAGGAGATCGGATTGTGCTGGGTCAGCATGATGCCCCCGCACATACCGATGCAGTGGAACCCGCCGAGTACTCCGGTCAGGAAAACCAGTCCAAACGAGAACCGCCCTTCCATCGAAGGGACCGGCACGATCCCCGTCAGGAACGTCAGCAGGAAATAGAGCCCAATGATACAGAGGACACCGATCGCATCAGAAAGCAGGTTCGAGCGGCCTTTTCCGACCGGATAACCTATGTTACGAAGCAGTGTTTCCAACTCCGGCTCTGTGATCTGTTGCTCGTCATAGAGGAGACTGACTTCGCTCCGAAAATAGTTCGTTTTGACGTCGGAGACCCCTTGCGCCCCGGACAGACGGCGGGAGATTTCATAGGTGCAGTTGGGACAGATGATCCCATCCACCCGTCGGCGGAATTCGTGCATTGCCATCGTCATCGACTCCTGTCTGAAAACAGATGCGCGATCCTGGTCAGAGCCTGCTCTGACAGCGAGGGTCTCCGGTCAAACGGCGGATAGTCAAGATCGGCGAGGACACTGCAGATCTCCTGTTCGGACACGAGCTCCGGATCGTACGTCACAGTGACCAGCGACTGGAAATAGGCCACGTCGGCGTCGATTACACCGCGAGTCTGAAGCAGTCCGGAAATGATCATTTCCGGGCACTGGGCGCAGTAGATCCCTTTCACATAGGTTTGGTAAACCGCGTCTTTCAACTCGGATCACGCTCCTTTTTCCTGCCGAATTTCTGGAGCCGCAAAGAATGCAGCAGAACGCCGATCGAACTCAGAGACATAGACGCTGCACAAATAGACGGATGCAGCAGACCGGCAGCAGCGACCGGGATACTGATCCCGTTATAAAACAACGCCCACCGCAGATTCTGATGGACCGTCTTCATGGTTTCTGCGGAAAGCGCAAAGACATCGGGCAGTTTCTTCAAGTCGCCCGAAGGCAGAAGGATCCCGGCAGACTCGATGGCGATATCCGACCCGCTTCCCATCGCAATGGAACAGTCCGCATCGGCGAGTGCCGGTGTGTCGTTGATCCCGTCGCCGATCATACAGATCGTTTTGCCTTCCGCTTTCAGACGGCGGATGAGTTCCGCCTTCTCCGTCGGCAGGACGCTCCAGGCCACGTGTTCGATCCCCGCTTCGGACGCGATCGAACGTGCGGTGGATTCATTGTCACCGGTGACGAGCCAGACTTCTTTCCCGGCCTGTTTCAGACGATGAACGGCTTCCCGCGTTTCCGGCTTCAGCGTGTCCGCCACGTCGATCCGCCCCAGGATCCGGCCTTCCGCGGCGACCCAGATCTCCGTTCCGGAGGCCGGCGAAAGATCGCTTTGTGGGGCGATGAGCACCCCGTTCTCGCGCAGCAGAGCTCGATTTCCACACAGGATCTGCTGCCCTGCGATCTCACAGCGGATCCCCAGTCCCGGGAACGTTTCAAACCGTTCCGCCGGTTCGGGGAGGAAGTCGGGAAAGCGGGCTGCGGCGTATTCCGCGATCGCTTTTGCGATCGGATGGTCTGACAGTACCTCTGCCGAGGCACAGAGCCGGACCAGCTCATCCTCCAGACCCCCGTCCGATGGGACCACGTCTGTGACTTCCGGGGCGCCCTTCGTAAGGGTCCCGGTTTTGTCGAACAGGACCGTGTCTGCCAAATAGGCGTTTTCCAGAAACCGACCGGAGCTGAACAGGATCCCGTTTTCCGCCGCGGTTGAAGAGGACACCATGAGCGCGGTGGGCGTTGCGAGCCCGAGCGCGCAGGGGCAGGCCACAGACAATACATCGCAGCAGGCCAGCAGCGCCTTTTCCAGGTCCCCCGGAGACAGGACTTTGTACCAGAGAAGGAAGGTGGAAGCTGCCGTCCCGATCACAGCCGGGACGAACCATCCCGCGACGCGGTCCGCATATTTCTCCACCGGCGCCTTCTCGCACTGGGCCCGTTGGACCGTTGCTACGATCTGCTGCAGAAGGGAATCTTTTCCGAGCCCTTCGGCCTCGACTGTGAGCGATCCCGAACGGCACAGGCTCCCGCCGATCACGCGGTCCCCGGGCTGTTTGTCGACGGGCAGGCTTTCCCCGGTGATCATGGATTCGTCCACCGCGCCGTTTCCTTCGACGACCGTCCCATCCGCAGGGATCCTTTCACCGGTCCTTACGAGCACGAGATCTTTTTGACGGATATTCTCCACCGGAGTCTCGACATAGGCCCCGTCCGAAAGGACCATCGCCGTTTTGGGCTGCAGGTGCAACAGTTTTCGAATGGCGGAATTGGCTTCTCCCGCCGCCACCTGTTCCATGTACTTCCCGAACAGGATCAGGGAGAGAAGAACACCGTCCGAGCCGAAATAGAGGGTGAAGTTCTGTTTTCTCGTGAGCGCGGTGTGGGAGCTGTACAGATAGATCAGGCTGGAAGACAAACTCAAAAGGGTATCCATGCCGAACGACCGGTTGCGCAGATCACGCAGCGCGCCCTTGTAAAAGTGTTTTCCCGGACCGAATTGCAGCGCTGTCCCGATCACAAACTGCACTTTCGGGTGCAGTTCGAGCATCAGAAGTGAGGTCAGGGCTGCGGATTCCACCAGCGTCTTCAGAAGTCCCATCTGCTTTTCGATCGCCTGGTCTTCGTCGCCGCCGCGCGCTTCTCCGGGTGTGACGACAAGATCCATGTCGGCACAGGCCTGGACGAGAGCTCTCGCGTCCGTCCCGACCGGCCACAGGAAGACCGTCAGTATGCCGTCCTGCCCGACGGAAACGTCTTTGACTCCCGGAACGTTCCGGAGCCCGGAAACGATTTCTTCCGGAACAGGACCTGCCTCCTGCAAGAGAAGGTCCTGTTCTTCGATCGGGACCCGAAATCCCGCCTTCTTTATCTGAGCGCTGATGGAGGCGAGATCCGTCTGCCTCTCGTCATAGGTGATGGCGGCGTTGGACGCAGTGAAATTGATGCGCACGTCGGAAATGCCGGGCAGACGGGAAAGGATCCGGTCCAGCCTCGAGACACAGGCGGCGCATTCCATATCGAGGATCTTCAAAGAGATGTCCGTCATGTTGATCACCTCAGAAAAAGCAGGCGGAGAGGATCCTCCTGCCTGCTTCTCGTATCGTTCAGTCTTTGTTCGCTTTTTCCTTCAGCTGGTCACGGGCTTTCTTTGCAATCAGGAAAGAAGGCGTCGACGCCACAGGCAGAATGAACAGAAGTGCCCAGTCGATCTTATTGATGCCCTGGATCCACTGGCCCTCGTGCCAGACGCCTTCGTTCAGTTTGAAATAATTGTTGTTCCAGGCGCCCCAGATGTCTGTCGTGGGCTTCCACATGTGCACTTTCAGGAAAGCGGCACTCGTGATGATGCCCTCTGCCATGACCAGTCCGGTCGCGGAGGCACGCTTGTTTTTGATCAGGAATTCACTGATCGTCGGCATGACATAAACCGCCAGATTGATGGCCAGAAGCTGCAGCGGGATCCTGTATTTCCACCGATATGCCTGATAGAAATGATCCCCGTCGTGCATGAGCGTTGCGCCGAGGACCAGCATGTTCGCCAGATGCACCTTGGATGCGGTCTCTTCGTCCATTCGGACCTGAAGGAATTTTGCCTCTTTCTTTTTGTCAAAACCCATGTTCTAACTCTCCTTCTTAAAATATCCTTATCCTGATGGTTTTTGTTGACCACTTGGTAAATTTAACATAGCATCTTTCTCTGCTTCTGTCAATCGTTTCATTGACCAGGTGGTCAATCTATGATACGATACTGCCATGCCGATCATTGTAGATAAAGAACAAGTGCGCATGGAGATCCTCATGGCATTCCAGCGCTGTATAGAAAAAAAGCCCATCGACAACATCTCGCTTCGTGATATCGCAGCGGAAGCGGGCATGTCGCACCCAAAACTGCTGAACTATTTCGAGAGCAAAGATGATCTGATCCTTACGTATGTGAAATACACGAAAGATTTCATGACACAGCGGTGCATCGCCTGGTTCCGGACTCACGACAGAAAGGATTACGACTCGAACCTTGCGTACATGAACGACTTCATGAGTTATGTTGCCGAAGCACCCGAGGGAGAACTGCGCCCGAACGCCACGACCCAGACCTATGTGCTTGGTCATTATCATGACGCCATCGGGACCATGGTAACGAATGAGTTTCGCGAGTGGCGCGAGACCATGGAGCAGTGCCTCATCTCCGTCTATGGGGAAGAGGTCGGCCGAAAAGAAGCGGAAGCCATGATGATCCTCATTTCCGGCACGTTCATCTGTAATTACAACCGCGCGCTCACCGGAGAGATCAACCAGAACATCCTCGGCTACCTTGCGAATCTTGCCGATTCCTGATTTTGATCAAAAGAACGATCCCCGCCGTATGGCAGGGATCGCTTTGTTTATTCGAATTCGATAGTTCCCGGGGGCTTGCCGGTCAGGTCGTAGACGACGCGGTTGACGTGGTCCACCTCGTTGACGATGCGGGAGGTGACTTTCTCCAGAAGGTCCCAAGGGAGTTTCGCGGACTCCGCGGTCATGAAGTCGTCGGTGGTGACGGCTCTCAGTGCGATGGCGTAGTCGTAGGTGCGGTGGTCGCCCATGACCCCGACGGAGCGCATGTTGTGAAAGCGCCCGCCGGCATCGTGACTGCCGCAGATCTTCCCCTGTATCAGCCCGTCAACGCCTTCCGCGACGACAGCATCAAAGTCGAACACAAACTTCTCAAATAAGATTTCATCTCTGCCCCGAACTGTTGTTGGTTCGGGGCTTTTCTCATGGTATAATAGTCGGGAAGTTTAGAACCTTTAGAAGTTGGAGGTATTGTTATGGTAGACATCAGAAGACCGGACGACATGGCCCGGATCACCACGCCCGAACTGGCACAGGCGTTCATCGACGAGCAGATCGCGTTGGTCAAAGAACAGGTCGGCGACAAGAAAGTCCTGCTGGCGCTCTCCGGCGGCGTCGATTCGTCCGTCGTGGCGGCCCTGCTCATCAAGGCGATCGGCGATCAGCTGGTCTGCGTCCACGTCAACCACGGCCTGCTGCGCAAAGGCGAGCCGGAACAGGTCATCGAAGTGTTCCGCAACCAGATGAAGGCGAACCTCATCTATGTCGACGCGGTCGATCGCTTCCTGGACCTTCTGGCCGGCGTCACCGACCCCGAGCAGAAGAGACACATCATCGGCGAAGAGTTCATCAATGTCTTCGCGGATGAGGCCCGCAAACTCGACGGCATCGAATTCCTCGCGCAGGGCACCATCTGGCCCGACATCCTGGAGTCCGAAGCCGGCATCAAGGCGCACCACAACGCCGGCGGTCTGCCGGAAGACCTCAACTTCGAACTGGTCGAACCCGTCCGTATCCTCTTCAAGGATGAGGTCCGCGTCGTCGGCGATCAGCTCGGTCTCCCCGCAGGCATGGTCTATCGTCAGCCGTTCCCCGGCCCCGGCCTCGGCGTCCGCTGCCCCGGCGCCATCACCAGAGACCGTCTGGAAGCGGTCCGCGAGTCCGACGCCATCCTCCGCGAAGAGTTCGCGAAGAACGGCCTCGAGGGCAAAGTCTGGCAGTACTTCACCGTGGTCCCGGACTTCAAGTCCACCGGCATCACGGACGGCAAGCGCAGCTTTGAGTGGCCGTGCATCATCCGCGCCATCAACACGACGGACGTCGTCGAATGCACCGTCGAACACCTCGACCCGGCGCTCATCGACCATCTGGCACAGCGGATCACGACCGAAGTCGAAGGCGTCAACCGTGTCCTCTACGACTTCACCCCGAAGCCGCCCGCAACCGTCGAGTGGGAATGACGCTCGAAACGGCGAAAACCCGCATGAATACAGGCTTTTTTGCCCGTCCATACTGCTCTTGATACTGGATTGATACTATTTGTGTCCGCCCGGTATTCTCAAGAGAAAAATCCCAAAAGGACAAGCAAAACCGCCCTGCTGAACGACAAATTCAGCAGGGCGGTTTTTTTGCTTGTCTTATTTATTTTTCCGCCAAGGGATATAATATTCGCTTTCCAGGCCATCGTCGCAGGTATGGGGCCAGTTGAGTTTCCATTCAAAATACTCTTCCCTGGTGATCTCCCCGGCGTGTAACTCCTGCTGACGAAAAAGCCATTCCCGCATGAACTCGTCCACAAGGCCATACTGGAAGTACATACCCACGGGAGGGTGTGCGGGCCAGTCATCGCTATCATTGTACCGTACAGCGGTATCATCAGCGGCCCCTGCTCTGCCCGGATTGCGGACAAGTTGGAACAGGCGGATAGCGCCAGGGCTGTCCTCGTCCAGCCAGAAGAATGTCCGCATGAAGTCCTCGGCAGAGCCGGGGGCGATGGTGTAGAAGTTCTGGCGGTCTACCCGCAGCGCCTCGGCCATCTTGTCCAGCAGTTCCCGTTTCGGAACACGGTAATTCGTCTCATACTGGGCGATCCGGTTGTCCGCTCCCTTTTCCTCAAAGCCGATAGCAAGCCCCAATTCCTTTTGTGTCATGCCTCGAAAGGTGCGGATTTTCTTTATCTTGTCTCCGACTGTCATAATATCCCACCGCCTTTGCCAATAGTATAGCGCAAAAAAGCGAAAGATGCAAGATAATCTTTAACAAAAATGCGAAATAAATTCTTGACATTAACACTTATGTTAATGTATAATGAAGATGGTGACATTAACATATTTGCGAAACTAAAATAAGGAGGTGCTGACCATGGAAAAGGAGCTGTTTGTGAGAGCAGAGGAGGTCGCCAGGGAGCTGGGCATTTCCAAGCCCTACGCCTACAAGCTGGTGCGGGAGATGAACGAGGAGCTGAAGAAAAAAGGCTTTCTCACCATTCCCGGACGGGTAAGCAGGCGCTACTTCGAGGAAAAATTCTATGGGCTGCGGGACAGACAATAAGGAGGGAACCACAATGCCGGCATACAAAGACAAGGCAAAGGGCACATGGTATGCGTCCTTTTACTACGAGGACTGGACGGGCAAGAAAGTAAAGAAAATGAAACGGGGCTTTCCCACCAAGCGGGAGGCTCTGGAGTGGGAGCGGACATTCCTGCAACAACAGACCGCCGACCTGGAAATGACCTTTGAAAACTTCGTGGCTGTCTATGTGGCGGACATGAAAGGCCGTATCAAGGAAAACACCTGGGGGACGAAAGAGCATATCCTCTACAAGAAGTTGGTGCCGTACTTCGGCAAGCGGAAGATGTGCGACATTCACTCCAAGGAGGTCATCGCCTGGCAGAATGAAATGCTGGGTTACCGGGACAAGAACGGCAAGCCCTACTCTCCGGTGTACTTAAAAACGCTGCACAATCAGTTGAGCGCCGTGTTCAACCATGCGGTACGGCACTACAATCTAAAGGTCAATCCCGCTGCCCAGGCGGGCAATATGGGAAAGCCAAAGGGACGGGAAATGCTGTTCTGGACAAAGGCGGAGTATCTGAAATTCGCCGAGGCCATGATGGACAAGCCCCTTTCCTATTACGCCTTTGAAATGCTCTACTGGTGCGGCGTCCGGGAGGGGGAGCTGCTGGCCCTCACTCCTGGCGACTTCGACTTTGAGAAACAGACCGTCACCATCTCCAAGTCCTACCAGCGGATTAAGGGCAAGGATGTGATTACCGACCCCAAGACCCCTAAGAGCAACCGGGTCATTCAAATGCCCGCTTTCCTCTGTGAAGAAATGCGAGACTATATCAAGAGCCTGTATGGGGTGAAGCCCACCGACCGCATTTTCACGGTGACAAAATCCTACCTCCACCGGGAGATGGACAGGGGTGCGAAAGAGGCCGGGGTAAAGCGGATCAGAATACACGACCTGAGGCACTCCCACATTTCGCTGCTCATTGACATGGGCTTTACGGCCCTGGCAATCGCTGACCGGGTGGGACATGAAAGCATTGATATTACCTACCGCTACGCCCACCTGTTCCCCACCCGGCAGGCGGAGATGGCGGACAAACTGGACATGGAGCGAAAGGGGGCCTAAATCATGTCAGTGAAAAATCTTGACCGACACAACCGCTGGAGAAACAAAACTGTGGCTTTCCGGGTGTCCCCGGATGAGGACAGGGAAATTGAAACCGCTGTGCGGCTCTCCGGCCTTACCAAACAGGACTACATCACCCGACGGCTGCTGTGCCGGGATGTGGTGGTACAGGGCAACCCCAGGGTGTATAAGGCCCTGCGGAACGAGCTGGCCGCCGTTCTGGAAGAACTGGAGCGTATCGAGGCCGGGAATGGCGTGGATGGGGAGTTGCTGGACACCATCCGGCTGATCGCCGCCATCATGGACGGCATGAGGGAGGATTGATAGATGGATAGATTGCAAGAGAAAACGACTGCCCCATATCCGCCTGTTGGCGCAGACGGGGGACAGTCGCTCTCACAAAAACCTAACCAAAGTATAGCAGAGGGCGTGACAGAACACAAGCCCCCGGAAAGAGATTTGGAGGAAATCCTGCGGCAGATAAGCCGGGTCAATGACCCGGCCTATCTGCCTACCGTGTCTATGAATGACCTCTACGAACAGGTGTACCCCGGCAGACCTCCTGTGGTAGACGGTCTGCTCTATGCGGGGACATATCTCTTTGTGGGCGCTCCCAAGGTGGGCAAGTCCTTTCTCATGGCCCAGCTTGCCTATCATGTGAGTATGGGCCTTTCCCTGTGGGGGTATGAGGTGCGCCAGGGGACAGTCCTCTATCTGGCCCTGGAGGACAACCACCGTCGCTTACAGGAGCGGTTGTACCGGATGTTTGGAGTAGAGAGTACCGGAAACCTGTTCTTTGCCATCGGAGCTAAGCAGCTCGGCGGTGGCCTGGAGGAGCAGCTAAAGGGCTTTGTCCGGGAACACACGGACACCCGGCTTATTATCATCGACACCCTGCAAAAAATCCGGGAGGCCGGGGCAGAGAAGTACAGCTATGCCAACGACTATGAGGTAATCACCAAACTGAAACGGTTTGCCGATATAAGCGGGGTTTGCCTCCTGGTTGTACATCACACCCGCAAGCAGCAGGCCGATGATAAGTTTGATATGATCTCCGGCACCAACGGCTTATTGGGTGCGGCAGACGGGGCCTTTCTGCTCCAAAAGGAGCGGCGGGCAGACAACGCCGCCACCCTGGACATTTCTGGGCGGGATCAGCAAGACCAGCGCCTCTACCTCAAGCGGGACGAGGAACGGCTTGTGTGGGAGCTGGAGCGGCGGGAAACGGAGCTGCGGCAGGAGCCGCCTGACCCGGTGTTGGAGGCTGTTGCCGCCCTGGTAACGGCGGAACGGCCAGAGTGGAGAGGGACGGCCACGGAACTTGTCGCCGCCCTGGGGCTGGATATGAAACCCAATGCCCTGGCTATGCGGCTGAATGTCCGGGCGTGGCGGCTGTCCTATGAGTACCACATCCACTATGAAAGCGCCCGAACCCATGCCGGGCGGAGTATCAAGCTCACGTTGGAGGAACCCCAGGCGTGACGACCGTGACAGCTGTGACAGCTTTTCGGAGTGCGGAGGCGGTGTGTAAAACATCGTCACGGTCGTCACGGCTGTCACGGGGAGCGGGGGCGAAAGTCAAGGGGGGCATACCTGCGGGTGGAGATTGCCGCAAGTCAATACAACCCGTACCCCTTGACTTTCGGCCCACGGAAAACACTTGCCGGGCGGTGGAAAGGCCCCTGGCCTTTCCACCCTGCCCAACGGCGAGTGACAAAGTTTAGGCGGGGTGCAGGGTGCCCTTTTCAAAGGGCGGCCCTGCTGGGGGAGGCAACCGCAGTTGCCGGGGGCAAAGCCCCCACACCACCCCGTAGGGCGCAAATGCGCTTTTGATGGCCGTCAGGCTGTCAAAAGTGCTTTTGCGTTACTTTCGCAGAAAGTAACAAAGGCTCGCCGCTTGCGCGGCGGAAAAGGGAGGAGGGATTGATTTGAAAAGGACAATCAGCGCCATGGTGGGCCAAGGATCGGTGAACCATAACAGTAGAAAATTCCACGCCAAGAACACTGACCCGGAACGCTCCCACTTGAATATAACCTACTGCCAGGAGAATATCAAGGCGGTGTACCATGAACTCTTTGACGAGGCTCTGGAACGGTACAACGCTAAACAAACCAGGGCCGACAGAAGGATAGAGGATTACTATGAGAAGATCCGCTCCGGCAAGCAGGAAAAGCCGTTCCATGAAATCATCCTGCAAGTGGGCAATCGAGATGATATGAGCGCCGACAGCGAGGAGGGACAGCTTGCGGCAGCGGTTTTGGACGAGTACATGAAGGGCTTTCAAGAGCGCAACCCCCAACTCCGGGTGTTCTCTGCCCACCTCCACATGGACGAGGCTACGCCCCATCTGCACATTGACTTTGTACCATTCACCACCGGGAGCAAGCGAGGGCTGGACACGAGGGTATCTTTGAAACAGGCGTTAGCGGCCCAGGGTTTCCAGGGCGGCACCAGAGGGGACACAGAGTGGAGCCAGTGGGTGCGCTCGGAAAAGGAGCAGCTTTCCCTGGTCATGGAGCGCCACGGGATTGAGTGGGAGGACAAAGGCACCCACGACAAGCACTTGTCTGTGCTGGACTACAAGAAAGAGCAGCGGGCAAAGGAGATCGCCGTTCTGGAGACGGTCAAGGCGGAGAAAGAAAACCAGGTGGAGAGCCAGGAACGGCGGCTCAAAGAACTTGCCCCGGCGGTGAAAAATATGGAGCGGTTGGCAGCGGATTTCTCCGCCAATCCGGAGGAGATTTTGCCGGAGCCGGGAACGCTGGAAACAGGCCGGGCCTACCGAGAGAAAAAGGCAAAGCCCCTGCTGGCCCAAATCGTCAAGGTGCTGCGCTCCCTGTATCTGGCCTATGTGGAGCTGCGGGGGAAATTTGAGCGTCTGCAAGGGGACTATGGCCGGGTGAGGGAGAGCAACATCCGCCTGTCTGATCGATTGCAGGAGGTCAAGTTGGAAAACAAGGCCATGCGGCAAGTCTCCGCTGACTATGAGCGGGTCAAAAGGGCCTTTGGCCCAGAACAAGTGGACAGAATATTAGAGGCAGCTTACCAGCAGGAACATGCCGAAAAGGAACGGAAACGGGCCGCAAAGTCAAAAATTCGGATAGACGCACGATAATCACCAAAACCGGAGGGTATTCCAGTGAATACCCTCCGATTTTATTTGTGGAATCGGTAAAATGATTTCTTGTTTTTTAGAGCGTACTATGATATACTGCTATTATCCTGATTTGAGGAGTCTATCAAATATGCGGCAAGGTATTCTTAAATAAAATTTGATAATGGGCGCAAAAATGATTGCCCCTTGCAGGGGCTTGGTTTTTGTACCCAATTTTAAGAATACTTTTGCCTTTTTAGTAAATATCGTGACGGACCGCGGCTTATGTAAGTCGTGTATGTTTCTGTGTGTCCGAAGTCATGATCCCCAGCGGTAAAAGTATTAGCCGCTGGGGATTTTTGCGCCCATTCGGGCCTTGTATGGAGGATAGACATGAACATTATCAATATCGGGATTCTTGCCCATGTAGACGCTGGAAAGACGACCTTGACGGAGAGTCTGCTATATGCCAGTGGAGCCATTTCAGAACCAGGGAGCGTCGAAAAAGGGACAACGAGGACGGACACCTTGTTTTTGGAGCGGCAGCGTGGGATTACCATTCAAGCGGCAGTCACTTCCTTCCAGTGGCACAGATGTAAAGTTAACATTGTGGATACGCCCGGCCACATGGATTTTTTGGCGGAGGTGTACCGCT
>Ga0326511_10002490_pt1 | contig 14923 bp, 13 predicted proteins | sample 0_2496_0518_D_FD_203701 | JGI IMG/M metagenome (GOLD analysis project Ga0326511, IMG submission 203701) | Bovine rumen microbial communities from UC Davis, California, United States - 0_2496_0518 | ecosystem: Host-associated > Mammals > Digestive system > Stomach > Rumen | place: USA... | reverse complement strand
CGTTCACAAATAGAACAAAAAGACAGTCTGTCTGCTGATTTAAATCAGCAAAATCAGAACTTACAGAAAGAATCAGCTGATCAGAAAAAACAGATCGAACTGCTTCGTTCACAAATAGAACAAAAAGGCAGGCTGTCTGCTGATTTAAATCAGGAGAATCAGAACTTACAGAAAGAATCAGCTGATCAGAAAAAACAGATCGAACTGCTTCGCTCGGAAATAACACAAAAAGATAACGAGTATCATCAGCTGTCTGATGCATATGAATCAAAAATATCAGAATATGCTGATCTGGAAGAATTTCTTACTATCAAAAAATGTATCAGTTCTCTGAATTATATAAATAAAAATTATATCAAAAATTTATGCGGTGGCTCTGATATTCTCGCTCTGGTATCTTTAGGACGGAGTGACAACAGAATCAGCCAATTATGGCAGTATTTAAAAGATACTGCAATCAGGCCTGATTCTGATATACATGAAATTGAAAATCTGAATGCATATTTTGAGTTCTGCATAAAAGTTTCCAATTCAGCCAAACCTCAAAATGAATGGTATGTCATTCATGAACCTGAACTTGGCAGTGATATGGATTCAAGTACATGTATCAGAAGTGGTAATAGTACTCAGATCGGCACTGTATGCTCTGTTCTCACAAAATGCGTGACTCGCAAAAATGATGTAATTTTTAAAGCCATTGTAAAAATCGGCTGATAATGGAGGAAATTTTAATGAATTTAGAACAACTGGTTAAAGAAAATCGAATTATAAATTTTAAAGCTGATGACGGCAGATATTTTTTATATTATGATAAATTCAGAGTACTAATCCCATTGAATCAGAAACTTGAGCTAAAATTATGTGAAAATTATTATAATAACAAAAGCTCTGTATCTATAGGAAATTTTTCTGTCACTGATAATTTAATAAAAGCCAATGAAGCCTATGAACTGTTTGGAAAATTAAGGCAGTTGAAAGCTATGGACTTGTGGAAAATAGATGATCATTTCTGGTTTGTTGATGACGGACTTTTTATTCCGCAGACCGTCTATAACGGCAGAACAAGATATACTGAAAGAATAGCAAAAAATTCAGGAATACTGGCTTATGATCTGAGAGTCATCTACTTAGGCGGAGACTCCTGCCTCAGAGACAAAATGAAACTTTCAATCTATGGTCTGAAAATGGCACAAGTTCAGCCAGTGCTGAAAAGCGAACAACCCAATCAGGAAACTGTTGATCTGATCAAAAACGATAAAAAATCTGATACAAAACAGGATTCTTCATCGGTTCAGAAAAATTCCTCAGCTACATCAGAAAAAAAATCTGATGCAAAACAAGATTCTTCCGTTGCATCAGAAATTGAATCGCTTCTGAATTGTGATACTAAACGCTGTGGTCTGCCAGCCTACAGGACAGAAATGCTCTACGATGTCAAAGCCGGCCACTGGGATGTTTTTGAAAATCCTGAATTATACAAAGATCTGAACCCTTCTGTAGTCCCTCGTGATCCCAAAAAAGACATCAGAAAAAATGGCATCATCGGCATTGATTTCGGAACTAAAAGTACAGTTGTCGTAAAGCAGGAAAATCGAAATGAAATCAGGCCTTTAAGAATTGGCTCGTTATCACTTGGTGTTGAGGTAAATGAACAGGAGTATGAAAACCCGACATTTATTGCCTGCAATCGAAATGGGAATCTTGACGGTTTTCTCAGCAAATATCTGGAAAAAACAGGAAGACCTGAAACTTCCTGTGAAGATTTCATTGTATCATATGATGCTTATAGTATTTATAACGATTATCCGCCGGAATATTTTTATTCAGCCTATTCAGATCTGAAACAATGGGCAAATTCAGAAAAAGAAGATGCACTGATACAGGATTATAAAACTAAAGATACATTTTATCTGAATGAAGAGTGTTCTGGCGAAGAAAAGCGTATCAATCCGATTGAACTGTATGCCTATTATATCGGCATGTATATCAATAACATGAGAAACGGCATCTATATGAAATATATCATGTCATTTCCTGTAAAATATTCGCGGGCAACAAGAGAACTGATCAGAAACAGCTTTGAAAAAGGACTGAAAAAATCTTTACCCCAGTCAATTATTGATAATGCCGAGCTTATGAAAGATTTTTCTGTAAAATATCAGCTCAGTGAACCAGCGGCATATGCTGTTACTGCTATGGAAAGAGCTGGTCTCATGCCGGAAAATGAAAATGAAAAATATCTGTATGGTATTTTTGATTTCGGCGGCGGCACAACTGATTTCGATTTCGGCATCTGGCGCGGAGCAAGCGATGATGAATATGATAAATACAACTGTGACTATGTTCTGGAATGCTTCGGTGCTGATTCTGATGTAAATCTCGGCGGAGAAAAAATTCTTGAAATGCTGGCTTATGAAGTCTTTAAAGACAATAGAAAAATGGCCGCTGAAAATAAAATTGCATGTGCTCTTCCGGCCGGACAGATCCCGTTTATCGGCGGCGAAACTCTGATTAATCATTCGAGATCGGCTTACAGAAATCTTACACTCTTAAAAGAAGCATTCAGACCGCTCTGGGAACAACGGGAAAATTGGGAAGAAAAATATCAAGATAAAGAAAATTCTGACGAGAAAACACAGTTTATAAATATTCAGCTGTATAATTTTGATGGAAAACCAGTGCCAAACTGTAAATTTGAAATCAATACAGACCATCTGCTTGAACTGATCAAAACAAGAATCGGTCAGGGTGTTGATGCGTTTTTCAAGTGTATTGAAAAAATTATACTGCAAAATGCTGAAGCACAATGCTCTTCTGAGGAAATATATATCTTTTTAGCAGGAAATTCCTGTAAATCCATTTTCGTAAAAGAACTGTTTGATGAAGCTGTTAATAAATATAATGCAGAATACAGCGAAATTGCTAATAAAAAACAAAATTTCTTTAAAATATTTGCTCCTCTTGTAAGTGATGATTCAGATTCGCAGTATAGTCCTAACTGTAAAACCGGCGTTGCTTATGGACTCGTAAAAAGCCGCCCCGGCGGAAAGATAAGAGTAATAAAAAATAATCAGACTGATTCAGAAACAGAAGCAATGTTCAGATATTATCTCGGTACAGACAGAAGAGGCCGCTTTGTATGCAAGTTAACTCCCGTCATGGAAGATAAAACATGGCATCAGTTTCAGGGAGCTGGTACTGGTGTGGCAAGAATTTATTATACAGAAAATCCGGCGGCTGATTCTAAAGATAAAAAGCTGGATATTAACGAAGTTCCGTTCCATGAAATCAGTTTTGAACCTGATGAAAATAAATATCTGTTTATCAGAATTGCCGGCCCTGCAAAAATAGAGTATACAACAGCTTGTTCAGAAAATGAAATAGGCGATGATATATCTGAACTGAATATCGAACCGTAACAGAGGTGAAATTGCATGGAAAAATATCTGATCTATATAGAATATGGCAGTTTTGAATATACAAATTATTTTACTCTGATCAAACAGGACAGCAAAATTGCTGAAAAATATCCTGTCGAAAAAGCCGGAGAATTATTTCAGATGATTCTTAAAGAAACAAATATATTTGAATTGGACATCGTGAAAGAGAAAAATGCCTCGGACTGGGATTATCAAGATGAATTTCATAAAAATCAGATCGAATCTCTGGAAACGCGCAGCTGCAATCAAAACGATCTGTGTCTTGTTCTGAATTCGCTGTTCGATAAGGAATATACTCTTGAAGAGTCAGATAACAGTTCAGAAAAAACAATGATTTCTTTGCTGTTTTCAGGAAAATGTTTCCTGAAAACAGCTGATTCAGAAATTTTTGAAAGCAGTTCTGAAGCTAAAATTCCAGAACAGACTGAAAATAATTCCAGAGAAATTACAGCACTTGCAGATATTATTATAAAAAAATATGAAAGGATGAATAAACATGGCTGATTTTGAAAATGAAAGAGCTGAATATAAAGAAAAAGTCTCCAGACAGAAAGAAGCTATTGCTAATCTGCTGCATTTGGCAGAAAATCATAAAGGCCTTTTTGATTCTTCTATGATCAGACAATTGAATGCGTATCATCGCAGATGCGAAAAACTTTATCATAAATTAGATAAAAATGAATTTGAAATTGCAATTGTCGGTCTTGAAAAAGCAGGAAAAAGTACTTTCGGAAATGCATTGATAGAAAGTCCTATCCTGCCTGATGCAGATGAAAGATGTACTTATACATCTACCTGCATCAGATACGGTTCAGATCGGGGCGTTGTAAAATTTTTTAATCATCATGAAATAGATGAGGTTCTCCGCAGTTATCTCAGAACACTCGGAATTGAAAATACAGAGACTTACACATATCAGAATCTCAGTACAAATACGTATCTCAAACTGTTCTCAGAACTGAATGATAAAGACAAAGAACGTTATGAAAATACAGTGCATCAGGATATTTTAAATCTGCTGGAAAACAAGAATGAAATTTTATCAAAATATATTGGTCAGCCTGATGAGATTTTCGAGGGCGAGACATTGTACAGCGAGCATTTCAAGGAATATATTGTCAGCCCTCAGGTAGCAGTTGCTGTAAAAGAAGTAAGCATCGAATCATCAAGACTGGAAAAAATTCAGAATGCTGTGATTTATGATGTCCCTGGGTTTGACTCTCCGACCAGTATGCATCTGGAACAGACAAAAGCACGTATGAAAGAAGCAGATGTGATCATGCTGATAGCTTCTGCTGAAAAACCAAGTTTTACAGCTCCTGCTCTGAATATGTTTCAGGAAGTCGTAGATGAAGACAATGTTTTCTTAGGAGATAAGCTGTTTATATTCGGCAACAGAGCTGATGCGGCAAATACACTGAAAAAAAATATCCAGACTCTAAAAAAAGAAGCCCAGCGATGGAAGCTGTTAAAACCATCTCAGCTGGATGAGAGAATGATCATTGGTTCTGCTAAAGCGCATCTTCAGGAAAAAGGACTTGCCTCCGGTGATTATTGTATCAGAAAAATCAAAGAAGATCAAGAATATTCTCAGGCATGGCCTCATGGTGACGGTATTGATTATGCTTATCAGAAACTTGTAGAATATAATCAGAATGAACGCTTTGAGATTGTAAAACGGAAAATCCGCCGTAATAATGAAGAACTTCTGGAAATTTTTAAAAATCTGAAAGAAAAATATGCAGACAGTACATACGGCATTGATTATCTTCAGATGCTGAATGCAGCAAACAAACTCACATACGAAGCCAGAAACCTGATCCGTAAAAATCTGGAAGAAATTCGCAACGAAGTCAGAACAAAATACAGAGAAGATCTGATTCTGTCCAGAAGACTGGAAAAAGAAATTCTTAAACTGTTTGAAGAAAAATCCGGTTATGAAATCACAGATGAAGATATTTATAATGCTAAACTGAAAATTGATGAAACAAGCAGCAGTATCAATGTTGAAAAAGTAGAGGAAAATATCCGAGAAGAAAAATTCAGAAAAATCTATGGTGATTTCTCTCAGTCGGCATTTACTGTAGCCAATGCAGATCATAAAGGCTATTATACAAGAATTATTGATATTTTTGAATCTGCCCTGAATATCACTCCCAGATCGGCATATTATGAAATTCTGCACGAGCGTATTCTGTCTTTTGTGGAACAGTGCAAGAAAAATACAGAAGATGAGTTTATCTATCAGTCTCTAATTGAACGCTTTGTCAGAGATATTGTCGAAGTATTGATCAGAAGGCCCTATACTTCCGAAGCAAGATTAAATAAATTCGTTGATGAAGCAGAAATATTCAGCGGACTGGTACTGTTCTATAATTCCGGTGATGCCAATGGCGGCTATAAAAGACAGTTTTTATCTGTTGCTCCTAAAAATCAGCCGCTGCTGCTGGCACTGGTTTTTCATGATTATAAAGACTCAGACGAAAGCAGCAGAAGCGTTATGCATTATATCGGAGGAATTTTTAAAGCATTATGTGAAAATCCAGAAGTCATTCAGCTGGCATTTTCAATTATAAAACTCGATCCGTTCTGCGGAGCAGAAGCAATTATGAAAAATGTTGATAAAAACAGTTTCAAAAATTGTAAATCAGAAGATGATTATTTAAGAATTATTATTCCGGCACTCAGAACATTAAGAGCAAATATAGCAGATGCAGGGTATAAAGAAGAAAATAACAGTACGAAAAAATATGATTTTGATTTTACAAATCAGGAAAAATTCAAAAGTCAGTATAAAAAATTCTTCGGAAACACACCTGTAAGAAACTATGATAACGTAAAAGAATTTTTTAGTATAGATCTGGAAATTCTGAAAAAATTCCTGATTCATGCTTCCATTCCTGCTATCCGTATGGAAAAGCCCTTTATTGCAAGAGAAGTGCAGGCGATTAATAATTTACTGGAACTGGTTAATTCTATACAGTTTGATACTATGATAACTGATAATTCAAAATATCTCCTGTCAGGCATTGAAGAAAATATTAATATGCAGATAGAAAATTCCATTGCCAATAAAGCCGCTGTTGCAGAAGTCGAAAAAATTCTTAAAACACTTGAATAATTCTCTGTTAAAAAAACGCTTCCGGAAACTTCCGGAAGCGTTTTTAAAAAATTCAGATATTATGCTTTTCAAGCTGACTGATCAGCTCACCCCAGTTTTTGATTTTCAGATAAGGAAACTCAACAGAGATACTGTCATTTTTCTCATGCAAAGCACTCGGAATGCTTCTGTCATCGTAGAAAACAGGAAACAATCCGGCATGATATGCGCCGTAAACATCAACTGCAAGATCATTCCCACAGTACCATACTTTACTGGAATCCAGACGGGCTTTCCGGACAGCAAGATCAAAAATTAATTTTTCAGGTTTCCGGAAGATATACTCACTGGAAGTGATTATAAATTCAAAATGATGATGGGGAAAATGTTCCTGCAATCGTTTGGACAGGGCATTCCCAGACCAGCAAAGATTACTGATCACTCCTGTTTTGATTCCCATCTTCTGCAAAGCAGAGAGCATTTTTTCTGCATCGGGAGTTTTCTTTGCCTTGGAGATTGCATTGCAAATAATCCATTCCGCATCTTCGAGAGGGATTGATAATTCCATACCAAAATATTCCAGAACATAGCGAAGAAAGATATGTTCATGAATTTCGAGAAGTCCTCCGTTCAGATTCCTGATTTCAGCAAATGTATTTCTCAGAAAGCTGTTGAATTCTTCCGGTGTCACATCACGCGGATTTTTAATCACATATTTAAAAATCTCTTTATTTCCGGCATCAGGATCGAAATCCGGTTCATATAACAGTGTGCCGCCATAATCAAACAATATCATTTTCGGAAGCATGAGCTACTCCTTTCTAAGTGCTGAAATTTTATAAAGCAAGGGCTTTTTTCCATGCCGATGCCATTTCTCTGTGACCTTTGGCTGTTCCATGTGAACCGTCAAGCGTTTCGTATAAAATACCTGTGGCGGCTAAATCTGCAAGATCAGTATGACATTCTTTACAGGCTTTTCTGATTGCCTGATTATAATCATCAAATAAGATATTAATCTGATTTCTTTCCGGCAGATGCCATTCCGGATGGAATGTAACATAAGTTTTCATAATAGTACTGCAAATAATTTTCGATTCAGGATAGCATTCTTTCAAACGGCAGAGCATAGCGAGATACGCAGGATAAAAGCAATCCAGATCGTCTTTCTCCGAACCGATGGGTATATTAAAGCCATAGTCATTATGCCCCAGATGGACAAGAATACAATCCGGAACAGTATCTGTCTGCAATGCTCTGATACGTTCATAAGAATTAGCAGCCGGAAATTCTGTTCCGGAAACTCTGCTGCCGGAATAGGAAGCATTCACAAGCAGTTCGCCTCCGAGCATTTCTATTATCTGATGCCACCATGTATCTTCTGCTCCTGACAAACTGTTTTCCATTGCTTTTTCGATACTGTAAAATACAGCATAATCCGGCAGAGCACAACTGTAAAATGTACTCAGAGAATCACCCAATATTGATATTTTCATAACAATCCTCCCATTTTACAGAATTTGAAAAAAACTGCAATATTATATTTTATTTTTCATCTTCAGTTTTTTCCTTTTTGATGGTTTCTTTATCTCTGTACAATAAGAAAACAGAATACTGAGGTATTATGAGTTCTTCTTTACTTACCTGACAGTTTAAAAACTTCTCTCTGAGTGTCAGAAGATGCGGATCATTAATAAAATCATCATAATTACAATTCCAGAAGCCTCTGTCCAGCTCAGATATTTTTAATCCGTCTTTTCCCTCGAATCTTTCAGCGGGCATTTTTTCTTTTATTTTTTTGAAGATTTCCTCTTTTTTTACTTTTTTTGCTGTTTTTTCTCTCAATTCGGGATTTTCTTCAAAAATTTTTAATATTTGCCCTATCATTTCAATATTGCCTTTTGTTTTGAATTCATGAATATTAGAGCCTGCTATTTCTTTCAAATTACATGTAACGGAATCAATTTTCTGAAAATCTGAATCTTTTTCACCCTCAGGCTTTACTTTGTATATACCCTTGATGATATTATTATGCATAGCAAAAATATATTTTACAGACTTTCCTTTCGATGCCTCTCTTCTCCAGCCTCCGCGGACTGCATCCCATATATCAATATCTGTTTTGCATAACGGATAACATGTATTAAAACTGATAAATGCCACATCATCCACAGATTTCTCAAAAGGAAAAGCAGGTGATTCGAGAGAATCTTTAATTTCTTGCAGTGCCACCTGTCTGGGACAGCATTCATTCAGGAAATCATCAATAAATCTTGCCTTTACTTTTTCGCCGTTTTCCTTTTCTTTCTGACTTCCATGACCGTTATCTATATTTGTTAATTCTATTCCGCAGAGTCCCAGCATATTAATTAAAGCAGATTCGCACATAAAAGATTCATGTTCAGTCAAGCCGAATTTTATGACAGCGATATTGAATGTTTTTCTTTCTTTTGTAAGTTTTATTTTTTCCAGTTTTGCATTTAATTCTTTCTGTAAATTCTCTCTGAAAATTTTAATTTCGTCTTCATTCTTGTCTGGATATTCATTTAAATATTCATTTAATTTATATTCGAGTTCTCCCTCATGATTAAAGCAGCGAGCACCGATTCCCTTGCCGATATAAAACGGGACATTTCCGTCACATAATGCATAGACATAGTAATTAAAATTCTTATCATTGCTGTTGTCTTTGTCTTTATTTGACGGAGGTTCAAAGAACCCCTCTATTCTTGCAATATCATCTTTCTGCCATTTCCAAAGATCAACTTTGAACTTGTTTTCTGATTGATTTTTAGACATTATTAATTTCTCCTTTTTCTTTCAATAATCTGAATTCGCTGACAAATTAAATTCACATGAGCTGTACTTATTATAGCATAATCTGACAAAAAAGTCAACAGTTTTATTCAGCTGCTTTTGTGAGAGCCTGCCATAATCTGACCATTGCTAAAGTATCGAGTCCGCAGTATTTCAGCAGATTTTTTCTTGTTTCAGCCTGTTCTTCGGGGGACATCTTTTCCATAGCAGGGAAAACTGTCATTGCATCAGCACCGTTCTGTATGCCTTCAAGATTATGATAATCAAGTTCAGGATCATCAGGAAAAACAGCAGGCAGGACGTTCTTAATAGAGAAAATACTGGTTTTATTATTGCTGATGCCCATTCTGCTGTTATAATACCAGCCTTTCCGGAACGGAACGACAAGATCTTTTATATTTTCAGCCATATTCAGCAGATGTGCAGACAGATCGGGAAAAAATTTTGCAAGTTCTTTCAGTCTGGAGCATTCAAAAGTCATATTATATGCTAAGATCGTTACGTTTTCGGGAATATCTCTGCAAAGGTTTTCAGCAACGTCACGGCGCGGATCAGTACCGGCTTCGGCAAGGAACTCTTTATGTTTCAGTTCTCCGCCCTCAGTTTCTATATAATGCAGTGAATACTGAAACGGTATCTGTGCATAGGGCTTTGTGCCGGCATATTTTGGCACAGCAGGCTGAACGCTTTCAAAATCCAGAAAATACAAAGGATAGGAAAGACTGCTGAGAAATCCGCGCAAATTTTCCCGATCGACATGCAGTTCTTTCTCATGAAGAGAATATTCTATCTGCAATTCCTGTACCTGACTGCCGACAAAATTATCTTTTTTCAGAGCATCATATGAAACAATGCCACGATGATAGAAATCAAACATTTTTTGTTTTTTCATATTATAAAGATGAAATACATTCGGCTGGGGAAGATTTCTTGTACAGTAATTCCAGAAACCACATTGATAAGGATTACTGCATTGCAGGCCAATATCAATATCAGGTTCATTTTCATCGGCGAGTATTTTTTCAGCAAGTTTTAAATTCTGTTCTATATCCGGCATTTTTTCGGCGACTTTATCAGAAACATCTGTTATTTTGAAGAATTTATGAAGATCAAGAGTGCCGTCAAAAATATAAGTATTATCAATACACATCAGATAGACACCTGTCACATGAATTCCGCAGTGTTCCAGTACATATTTCTGATAAGCAACATCGAGCATATAAACATCTTTATCGGCTTTGACAGAGCTTTTGACTTCATAGATACTCCATCCTTCTTTTTCTCTGCAAAGAATATCCACAGCGCAGTACAGACCGTTGAAATCAAAAGAAGCCTCACAAATAACGGGAGTATTTTTTTCTATTTCAGATTTAGTATTTTTAATCATTTGAATCAGATCCGGTTTATCATTCTTATAGGCAGTTACTTCGACAAAATTTCCGAAATACCTCATTGCAAGATCGCCGATTTGATTTCCGGTTTCAAATTTTCCCAAAGCATCTTCATCTGTTACAAACACATCCGGTTTATTTTTTCTGAGCCAAGTCATTTTAGGGCACTGACAGAATTCACAGTATTTTGATTTTGAAAAATTCATATTTAATTTTCTCCTCATAGATTTGAATTTTTTAATTTTAATTATAGCATAATCTGATTTCAATTACAAGATTTTCTGACATTTCTGATCAAAAATCTGCATTTTATACAAAATTAAAATTACTGTTTTATCTGATCTGTCAGTAGATAACTCAAAAAAATCAGCCATATCTTTATCAGATACAGCTGATTTTTTTATCATAACAAACTATTTTGTTCTGTTTTTTCTGATATTTTATGATTCAGAAGAGCTGTTAATTTTTCTTCTTCAATGCCATGTACCGCGGCTGCTTCTGCTATAGTTTCCGCTCCGGAGGCCGGACATCCAAGACAATGCATACCTATCTGATATAGAATTTCCGCTGTTTCCGGATGAAATAATACCAGATCGCCGATATTGGTTTCCGGAGTTACAACCCTGACTCTGTCAATATCAATTTTCATGCAGATTCACTCCCATCAGATAGAATACTGATCTTCCAGACCATCCAGCAAGCCATATTCCACAAGAATTTCTTCAAGACGCTCCTGAGTCAAAGGCTTCGGAATTACAAAAGAAGTATTCTCTTCGATTTTACGGGCAAGTTCACGATATTCATCAGCCTGATTTGCTTCGGGATTATATTCAATCACAGTTTTCTTTCTGATTTCTGCACGCTGTACTTCGTTATCACGCGGAACAAAATGAATCAGCTGAGTACCAAGTTCTTTTGCAAATGCAGCAACGAGTTCCCGTTCGCGATCGACTTTTCTGCTGTTGCAGATAATACCGCCCAGACGTACACCGCCCTGCTTGGCATATCTTGCGATACCCTTGGAAATATTATTCGCTGCATAGAGAGCCATCATCTCGCCGCTTGCGACAATATAGATTTCTTTTGCTTTGCCCTCACGGATCGGCATTGCAAAACCACCGCAGACAACGTCACCCAGAACATCATAAAATACATAATCCAGATCATCAGTATATGCTCCGAGTCTTTCCAGCAGGCCGATAGAAGTAATAATACCGCGTCCGGCGCATCCGACACCAGGCTCAGGGCCGCCGGATTCTACACAGCGTGTCCCGTGGAAGCCCTCTTTCAGAATATCTTCAAGTTCAATATCTTCACCGGCATCACGGAGTGTATCCAGAACAGTTTTCTGAGCAAGACCGCCTAATAACAAACGAGTAGAATCGGCTTTCGGGTCGCATCCGACAACCATTACTTTGCTTCCTCTTTCGACAAGACCGGCAGTCAGATTCTGTGTTGTAGTGGATTTGCCGATACCACCTTTTCCATAAATTGCAATCTGTCTGATTTCCTTTGACATAAATCATACTTCCTTTCAGAATTATTATATATTATTTACGGAGGTACTGCACCGCTATGAGCTGCGGTGCAGACCTGTACAGGATAAAGCTCCTGCGGGCATGAAGACTGTTAATTTATCCATGCGAGAATGTATCTTTATGAGCGATTCTGGAAACCCAGATCTGATCGCCATAATCTTTCTCACCGGGGATGCCGATCGCATCGGCACGGCATCGCTGACAATGCCGGAAAACATCAATATATTTCTGAGCCTTGATTCTTGCTCCGTCAATCTGAGCACAGGTCGGAGCGGGATAATCTTTCAGTTCATGCTGAGGAATCAGCGGAATAATATTATAAATAGAAGCTCCAGCCGCTCTGACCGTTTTTGCGATTTCCTCAATATGCTGATCATTGATGCCGATCACCAGAACGGTATTGACTTTGATCGTAATTCCGGCCGCACTGACTTTCCGGATGCCTTCCAGCTGATTTTTGATTAAAATTTCAGCCGCTTCGATTCCTGTATAATGCTTGCCGTGCCATAGAATCCCCCTGTTGAGTTTCGCTTCGATTTCAGGATCAACAGCATTGACTGTCACAGTAAGCGAATCAATATCAGCATCAATAATTTCCTGAGCTTTTTCAGATAATAACAATCCGTTCGTACTCATGCATCTGACTAAATCAGGAAATTTCTCTTTAATCAGCCGGAATGTTTCCAGAGCATAATCAGAAGCAAGCGTATCCCCAGGGCCTGCAATTCCGGCGACTTTGATTTCCGGACATAATTCCAGAGATTTCTCAATCACATCAAGAGCTTCTTCGGGTCTGATCACTGTCGAAGCTACCCCCGGACGCTGTTCATAATCATTGATTCTCCGATCACAGAACCGGCATTCTATATTACATGTCGGACTGATCGGCAGATGGATTCTTCCAGTCTGATTCCGTTTTCCCCGTGCATAACAGGGATGTTTATCTGTTAATTCTTCATATGAGATTGCCATGCATCCACCTCCCATATTTTATCTTTCAGAATCTTTTCAAGTACGGCATCAATCAGGAACGGCGATTCATATACCAGCATTCCATGATTTTCCAGATAATCAGAAGCTCCCGAACCGATTTTTGCAACCAGAATCGCCTGTACATCGGAGAGAGTTTCCAGAATCGCATCAAAACTGTGTTCGCTGTGTTCATGCCCCTGACAGGCTCTCTCTACAGCTCTGGATTCTATATATTTCCGTGATAAATCTTCTGTATTCAATTCGGCGATATGAAATTTTTCTGCATGACCGAAATGCTGATTAATCACAATACCATCTGTCGAAGCAATCGCTACACGGAATTTCACAGCAATTCACCTCTTATTCAAATTCATCAAAATGTTTCTGCATTTCCTGATAAACAGGTTCATCCGGATAAGTTTCCAGAATCTGAGACAATGCTGTCTGATAAATTTCTGTATTATAATACGATTCGATATTATAATCATCAATCAGACCAAGAGAAACAATATCTTCTTTCAGCCGGACAGTCGCTTGCTTATCCGGATCGGGATGCGAACTGCTGAATCCGCCATAGACTTCGATTTCAATCAGATCAGGATCAATATCAATATATTTTCCCACATCTTCAATTGTCTTGTCATGATTTTCCTGTGTGAACTGATATGCCCGAATCATAGCTCTTTCAAAAGCAATATAACTATCCGGATTTTCAGTCAGCTGTGCAGTCGTTGCAACCTGACGGCAGCAGGGCTGATTCTCGAACTGATCGAAATTAACATCATAATAAACTACTTCATAGCCCTGACTTTTCGCAAGTGAAGCATAGGGCGAATAGACCGAGCAGGCATCAATTTCCTCATTCGAGAGTGCCGCATAGGCATTGCTCTGACTGTCGAAATATACAAGATTTACTTGATCTTCTCCCTCGCCGATTTCAATACCGGCATCACGCAGCAGAAGTCTCAGTTCCAGATCATCCATAGTATTTTTCGCAACAGCGACATTTTTTCCCTGTAAGATCGTATAGTCCCAGCTGTCGAGATCTTTTGTATATTCTGATTTGATCACATAGCCGTGACCGTTCGTCATTGCACCGCCGAAGATTGTCAGATCATGATCAGCCGCCTGCATCGTAATCGAAGGTACAGAGCCGATCAGAGCCGCATCGAGCTTTCCGGATTCCAGACCGGAAGCGAGTTCCGTACCGTTAGAGAGCTGTGTCAGAGTGACATCAAGTCCCTCATCGGCGAACAGATTTTCTTCTTTCGCAACGAATGCCAGCAGATGTGCTGTTGAATTCAGATGTCCGACTTCAAATTTTATTTTTTCCGTTCCGCCTGTCGTGACGGGAACGGTAGTTTCCGGCTGTGCATCGGCTTCCGAGACGGAATTTTCTGTCTGTGCCTGTGTTTCCGCCGGAGCAGAAGTTTCATCCGCTCCGGATTGTCCGCAGGCTGTCAGCAATACGGATAATAATACAACCGGCGTGAAAATACTTCTCTTCCTCATAAATCTACTCCTTTTCTTTTTTTATTTATTTTAATTTCCGGCGACTGATGCCGTATAAATATCTTCCAGAAGCTGGAGTGCTCCTCTGTAGCCGATATAACTGCCGTTGATCACCACTTTTTCAGAAGCCGGAGCGGCAATCTCAATCAACAGAGC
>Ga0326511_10002489_pt1 | contig 14926 bp, 24 predicted proteins | sample 0_2496_0518_D_FD_203701 | JGI IMG/M metagenome (GOLD analysis project Ga0326511, IMG submission 203701) | Bovine rumen microbial communities from UC Davis, California, United States - 0_2496_0518 | ecosystem: Host-associated > Mammals > Digestive system > Stomach > Rumen | place: USA... | reverse complement strand
TTTGCATCAGATTGACGACAATATCCGTGAAATTGCGGAACAGTATTCTCTGTCTCTGCAGGAAGAAGGTGATGCCTGCGCAGTAGAATTCCAGATGGTTGAAGAAGCACCTGCTACTGAAGCTGCTTCTGAAGCGCCTGTAACCGAAGCACCTGCAGTTGAAGCGGCACCTGCTGTAGAAATGCCTGCTGCTCCTATTGCAGAAACGACCGCCAGTGTTGCTGAAGCTATTGCTCAGCCTGCGGCACCTGCAGTGCCTGGAATTCCCAATCTGTCTCAGTTCACTGAACAGCAAATTGCTGATGCTATTGTGCAGCTCGCTATGCTCTGTGGCATCAAACAGTAAGGAGTAAAAGATGCGTAGAAAGTTGGTGATTACCATTGATACTGATGAATCCGCTGAAAACACGGGTTTCGGTGAATTGATGGATAACCTGCAGGATATGTGTCAGGAACAGGCAAATGAACTGGTAGCTATGGACGCATTGGAACATGGCTACTACTTCAGTGTCTATGATCCATCTAAGAACAATGTGGTGATTGACTCTCACTGGGAAGAAGATAAATAATTCATTCCTAGGGGTTTACAATCTCCCCAAAGTTTACTATATTTAAGTGTGTAGAAAATAAGGCTGCAAACGAAGTTCCTATTTAAATCTTAACAATTTACTATGGACCTACTTCCCGCGGCCACCAATTTTGCGAAAAACGGAAATAAAAAAATATAAATAAAAATATGAAGATGATTAGAAGACAAACCAGAAAACAAATACAAGGTATAAGAAAACCTTGGTTTGAGTTTGTATACTAGTCTCTCGTATGTTATTTGTTTAACTTTTTGAGGTTCCAGTATACAACATGCTGGAATCTTTTTTTATGCCCTGGTAGCTCAGCTGGATAGAGCAACTGCCTTCTAAGCAGTGGGTCACAGGTTCGAATCCTGTCCAGGGTACTCTTTTGGGGTATAGCCAAGTGGTACGGCCGGGGCCTTTGAAGCCTCTATTCCCTGGTTCAAATCCAGGTACCCCAAGTAACCGCAGGCAATGTCCGATGGTATCAGGCGATGTGGCTTATATCCATGTGTGTGGGGGTTCGAATCCCTCCCTGCGGACTAAACTGACAGAGCTAGTCAGTATAATCAAACTACATGGGTCTGTATGTCAATTGGTTAGACGAGGAGACTTTTAATCTTCGGATCCGGGTTCAAGTCCCGGCAGGCCCACGAAATAGAATGCAGTAACTACGATTGGTTACTGCTTTTTTCTTTATTAAGTTATTTCATTTACATAAATCTGTTAATTATCTATATTATATACCGTAATCAATCAACCAAACAAGGAGTATAACATGTCTCTCATTAACGCTGAACTGGTCCGTTCTAATCCCCGTCTCGATGGTCTGGACCGCGAAGGTCTCAAAGAACTGATTAAGCAAGCAAAAGAAGCACTGAATCCATGCTATAAGATTAGCGATGATTATCGTGTCATTGGAAACGTGATGCTGTTCGCCGAAGACCACTCGTCGGGTGATTATGACCATTTGCCGAAAGAAGGTAAAGATCTCGTTGACGAATTTGGCGAAAGCTGGTTCTATGACTCACTCTGTAGCCATGGATTTTATGGAAATGAAGCCAGTGATGGCGCTGATCTAGACGCCGTTCTCAAAGAATACAAATTTGTTAAGAAACAAGTCGATGCATTTATTAAGGCGGCAGAAGAAGCAAAACGTCGCGGTGCTGATACTATCGTTCGTTGTAATGCTGATAATTTCCATTACAACACAGTGGAAGGCTACGAAGATGCCTAGTAATCTGTAAAGTATTTTTTATAAAGGAAACCGTTTACAAGACGGTTTCTTTTAACTATATTTAATTTGTTAATTTAAAGGAGACTTATATGTCAGGTAGAACACGAACAGCCCCTGGTATTTTGCAGGTGCCTGTGATGATGGATATTCAATCGTTGACGCATCAGGATTTCACTGGTCTCACGAAAGAACAGAAGAAAAAGGCAATTGAACAGCTCAAGCTGGTCATAAAGATGGTTGACCCTAAGGGCAAGGTTCCGATGGGTTCAGATATTGCGTATATTCCGGAAAAGAAAATCGCATGTATAGATTTGACATCATTTTATGAAGATGATGACCATTCGAGAAATGAAGCAGATCTCTGTGATTTTGTAAACATGTTTACAGATGGTTATACCACAGATGACCTAGGTAATATTGAAACATCGGAAGAAGATGAAATTCTCGCAACTGGTGATTATGAAGACGATGATGACAGACGACGTAAGTATGATATTGACCGTTGTCTAGAATGTGCAAGACAGAATATTCAGAAACTGCAGAATATGATTGAAGCGGTTGAACGCGCAAAGGCACAGGGTGCTACAAAGTTTGCTGCAATCGATTTTAATGACTATGATGGTGATTGCGACGACGATGACTAATCAAGTTGACTGAAAAAGAATTAAGCTTGATTCATGGTTGACACTTTAATTGAATTAAGCTATATTTACATCGTAAATCAATAAGAACTTAAGGAGACTAAAATGTCACTCATTAACGTTAACGGTCAGGTTGACCAAAACGCAGCGGCTCAGCTTGCAGCTCAGCTCGCTCAGATTATTCAGGCGGCTCCGAATACCCCTGAAAAGGCTAATTTTATTCGTGATCTCACTGCTAAGCTCGGCGTTTTGGCTCCGGCGCAGAACGAAGATAACGACGACAACGATGATAATCGTGTAGATTATTGTGACGAACATGAATATGATTGTTACAATGATGGTCATGACGATATTGAACATCGTGGTAAGCTCGTATTTATTGACGATCGTTGCTGGGACGAAGATTTTGCACGTATCATTTTTGGTGGCGATGATCCCAATGATTATGGTGCATGCGATTTTGATCTCGTCGCATGTGGCGGTGATTCTATCGACATTGATCAAGCAATCGACAATGTTGATGATGCAATTGAAAAATTGAAGGCTGTCAAGCAGACTCTCAAGAAGTGCAAGGACAACGGTGGCGAATACGTTATCTGGAATAATGATGACGATTTCGACTACGAAACCGGTGACCCTGAAGACATCTAACGGTTGACTGATTAAAAAATCACTTCAACCCGGGTTTACAAACCACTCAAAATTAACTATATTAACAACGTAAATCAAAAACAATTAACACTTAAAACACAAAGGAAAACATAATATGAAGAATACTGAAGCTATCGAACGTTGCAAGACTCTCATTGCAGAAGAAAAGATGCTCAAGGAACAGAAGGCAATTCTCCAGGGTGAAAAGTTCGCTGACACCGTTCCGTCGGTTCAGACCGTCATCAACGACATTGATGACTATCTCGCAAAGATTCCGGGTGCAATCAAGGATTCTATTGCGGCTATCGAACCGGAAAAGCCGGCTGTCACCGTCCCGCAGTTCACTGCAGTCTCGGTCTCGAACGACGCTGTTGCTGCTCTCGCAGTTCTCGCGCTCATCAACGCAATCAAGGTCCGCTAATTTAAGTTAGCCGAAAGGCTGTGCGGTGCCTTCATGCGAAACCGCACAAATCTGCTTAGTTGGCGAAACTGGTAAACGCAGGGTAAACCGAAAGGAGCCCTGGGGAGCAATCCCCTTGTAGTTGTTCGAATCCTACACTGAGCACTATACATATCTGCGGTATTGGTGAAACTGGTAAACACGTTTTGACCGAAAGATCGGAATGCCCTCGGGCTTGAGTTGGTTCGAATCCCTCATACCGCACTATTACATTTTTCGCGGTATTGGTGAAACTTGGTAAACACATTTCGACCGAAAGATCGGGACGTCGCAAGACTTGAGTTGGTTCGAATCCCTCATACCGCACTACTTTTGCTCAATTGGTGAAATTGGTAAACACAGACTGGTTAAAGGCCGGTCCGGTCAAGGGAGTAATGCCTCCCTAGCTGGAACATTAGTTCTGGTGACCTTGCATTGGTTCGACTCCTGCATTGAGCACGACTCTGCCGTGTGAAAGGTAGGCTGGTGTTTCAGCCAGCCTACTCCAAAGTTTTAACTACAACATAAAGGAAAATAAAACATGAAGAAGACTGTTTCTCTTGACCACGCAATGCTCAAAGCCGCTCGCCACCAGAAGGCATTTGGTGATGGCCGTTCGCTCCGCGATTCGAAGTTCGCGAAGTTCATGCAGGACGGTAATATGATTACCGGCAAGATGGCATGTCAGTGGCACACTGGTGATGGTGTGAAATATGGCTGGAAGTCTGATGCGTCGATGCTGGGTGACGCAAAGCACTACGGTGTGCATATGATTCATGTTGAAGACTAAAACCTGTTAGCCATATTGTGATTTCCTAATGCGACCTGAACAAATAGTTCGGGTCGTTTTTCTTTTACTTATTAGCCCGAAATTACTATATTATATCATGTAACAAGGAGCTAATTATGGCAAAAACAACCAAACCTGAATATATCGTTGTAGTTGCAGAATATGATGAATCTGGTTCTGATGGACTCAACATTTGCAACGCAATTCCATTCACCAAGCCTAAAGCTGCTGCAAAGTTCATTGTAGAAGATTTCGCTGATACCATGAGCTATGCTGAAGACATGGATCTGGAATATGAAGAACTGGAACTAGAACGGGTCACGGCTAAGATTGAGAGTCTCCAGAAGGATGAATCTCACGAATGGAACGCACCAGCAGATATGCCGCGTCAAATCAAATGGAAAGTGTTTGTCAAGTAATGGAGGATTAAACTATGAGATGTCCGAACTGTGATGCAAAACTAGAACGAATGATTACTGATCATCCACACATTGCTCATGATCTGGTTGAAGGTTGGCAATGTCCCGAATGTGGTTATGATTCCGTCTATGACGATGAAGAACCGGTTGAGGATGATGAAGATGACGACGACTAGCAAGGTCATCTGAAAGAAATGAAACTATCACGACGGGTTGACAAATAGAACATAATTTTCTATATTAAAACTTGTCGCTGATAATCATCACGACAATAAATAACTGCGGTATTGGTGAAACTGGTAAACACGTTTTGGCCGTAAGACCGGGATGCCGAAAGGCTTGCATGGTTCGAGTCCTGCATACCGCACTACTTTGCTCAATTGGCGAAATTGGTAAACGCGTAGCAACCGTAAAAGGAGCTATGGTGAGCAATCACCTTGAAGTTGTTCGAGTCCTTCATTGAGCACGAAGCGTTTGGTTGATACGCTGAATTCAACCACTGAGGTAATATAAGATATATTAAAGCTCGAGATTTAATATATAAAATTTCCTTGGTTAAATTGTGTTTACTGTTTTGGACCATTATTTAGAGTAATAATAATTAGAGGAATCTAAAGCGGGAGTTGTTAGCTATCTATATAAAAACTATCAGGTTGATATAGAACCTAGTTTAATCTATATCTATGGCCGGATGCTGGAATGGGTAGACAGCGCAGACTTAAAATCTGCTGGAGGTAATCTCCGTGAGGGTTCAAGTCCCTCTCCGGCTACGAAAAAGTCATTACTGGAGCGAGCCCAGCGTAAAGCCATTGCAGTTAATCGCGCATAAACGGTAAGGATAGGCATGAGCCAAAGGGACCTTACTAATGATTTTTAAGCAAATAATACGGTAGCTCAGCAAGGTAGAGCAGCGGACGAAAATCCGTGTGTCGGTAGTTCGATTCTATCACGTATGAACGGAAATGACAATTCTAGACACGTCAGAGTATGGTTTGCTAAACTTTTTAAAGTTGACTGAATAAATGTTTCACATCACATCAGTTGACGATAGTTAAGAAATTAACTATATTACGAACGTAACAAAACAAAACCACTAACAAGGAGTTAAAAAATGAATCAGCGTCAACGTTCAATTCGTGCAGGAATCCGTGAAGCCAAGCGTACCGGTCAGCCGTTCCACATGGTAGAAGTCGCGCCGTGCACCGAACCGAAGGTTGTGGATGAAGCAAAGGTCAAGGCCGCTATTGCGACGGAACAGGCTAAGCAGCATCCGGACAAGCGCAAGATCAAGCATCTCAAGTCGAAGATTGCTTAATGGTTAGCCTGGGTAGCTCAGTTGGTAGAGCAGCTGATTTGTAATCAGCGGGTCGGGAGTTCGAGTCTCTCCGCAGGCGCTAAAAATAGGGGTTGACAAATAGAACATAATTTGCTATATTTGTTAACACAAAACAATTCGGTGAAAAGATGTTAGGCGAACATCATTTGAATTAGCGCAAATTCATTTTGGGCCATAGCCGTTAGGGTCGCACCTCTTTTTGTCCCTTAGCTCAGCTGGTAGAGCCCTCGACTGTTAATCGAGTCGTCCCTGGTTCGAATCCAGGAGGGACAGCTAAAGTTTTTGTGCATTGTCCAGTTTGGGTTTTGGACACCTCCACAAGGGAGAGACCTAAAATGCACTAACAATGCTGGTAGTCCAGCGGTGGTGGAACCACCTTAAAAACTTGCGGGCTGTAGCTCAGTCTGGTAGAGCGCTTGATTTGGGATCAAGAGGTCGTGGGTTCGAATCCCGCCAGCCCGATAGATGTTGTCTAGCCGATCAATTAAGTTGATATAGGACGTCGTTAGTTGGTAATCCTTAACTCACAGATATCGGGACTGTGAGCCGATCCTAGCAGGTGACGAATCGGAATTCCTGCAGTGTGTTTAAATAATTGTATTTATCGCGGGTTGATGCAGTGGCTAGCAAGCAAGGCTCATAACCTTGAAGTCCCTGGTTCGAGTCCAGGACCCGCTACTATGTTTGTGTTAAGGTTATCTGTAAAAATATAAAGAAAACTATTAAGCTTACAATACAGATAACTTTTATTATATTGTAATTATGTGTCCAATATGTATTAAGGAGCTTGTGCGATGGATAAGAATTACGTAAGATATTTAAAAGAGTCAACTCAGAAGATTCAGGTGAGGATTGCCAGCGGAAAGTGGCAATTCGGTGATCATCGTCGCTTGAAAGAACAACTTGCTGAGTTGGCCAAATACAGTAAATAATTTTTTACTTTACAAAAACATTTTTATTTGCTATATTATTATTATGGACACAATGAAGATGACAATTATCAATAATTCTTCTTTATCAGGAATTCCTGAAGAGATTATTGATTGGGTAGGTTTTCATCCACTTAGTGAATTAAATGATATACTGGATGAACATAATCTGAAAATTTCAGAATATGATAAGATTATGAATGCCGGTCATCTGATTGAACAGAAGATAACTATAGTAGATAAATAGGATTTCGTATTGGTCGGCTCCTTTTATCCAATACGACGAGGCTTGACGGTATTGGCCTCGGGTTGGAAACAATATCGTAGCACCATAGCTGATTTAGCTATGGTGTTTTGCTTTTTTATGGGGAGCCTGAAATAAAAAATTATTAAGTCTAGTATTTACAACTCTAAAGAATTTAGCTATATTATAAGCATAAACAATTCATTCAAAAGGAAAAACAATATGTCTATTGCAAATCTCGCAGCACAGTTCTGTGCACGTTCCACCAAGACCGTCAACGCCGCAACTATTAACGACGAAATCAAGGTCCAAGTTGCAGCTCTCGATGCGTTCGATCATCAGGGCCAGCTCCGCTCGCTCGTCACCGATGACGTTGTTGATTCTGCGACCATCTCGCAGGCTAAGACGCTCGTCGAAAATCTCGGCAAGCTCAGCTACAGCCAGAAGCAGGAAATTCTGAAGCAGCTCAAGGAAATGACTGACAATGCTGAAAAGCAGATTATGAGCAAGTTGCTCGCTGCATCTGCAAACTCTGGTGAAACCACTATCACTGGTCTCGTGAACGCTGCAAACGCTCCGGAACCGGAACCGGAAGCACCTGTCCAGGCATCTGTCTCTGCAGTTCAGGTCAATGGTCTCGGTGACGTTGGTTCGCTGATTGCCACGTTGCTCGGCGCTGCATTCCAGCCGACTGCACCTGTCGCTCCGGCCAAGCACACTGTCGTGAACGGTGTTGACGTCGATAAGGTCAAGGAACTGGTTGCAGGTCAGGGTGTCGATTTCTCGGCACTGCGTAAGGCCTTCAACATCCAGTAATCTGAAAGAAAATTGAATTAAGGCTCTGGTTGAAAAATACCAGAGCTTTTTCTATATTATAAACATGACTAAAACACATGAACAACTTCTTACCGCTGCACAACGTCTTGAATATAATTATGTTAAGGATTATTACAAGACCGCAGAAAAGCTCGCCCACATGAGCACCATTATCCGTAGGGAAATGGATCTTATTAAGCGTTTAAATCTTATTAAGGAATATATCCCGCTCTGGTTGGAATGGCAAATTTCTGGAAAGAAGTTTAACCATTGGTCACCTATGGCCAGATTGTATAAAGAGAAACATAACTGTGGTTCTTGGGGACCGCAACCTATGTGTCCATTAAGTGATATGACTCCAGAACAGTCTACTGAATGGTGGAAACAGATGCATTAAGCTTTACGATTCAAACCAAATAATCTATATTTAAACAAGTAAAACAACTAACAAAAAGGAACAAAACATGATTAAATTGATTGGTGCACTCATTCTCGCTGCGATTATCGCGGTTGGCGGTTACGCTGTCTACAAGGGATTCACAGGTGACAATGACAATGCCGAGAAGGTGGCAAACAAGGCATCGGAACTCGTTTCCAGTGTGGCTGATACGTTCTCGGACGGTGCAAAGGAAATCGCGAAGGAAGCCAAAACTAAGGCAAGTGTCATTGCGGATTCCGTAAAATCGTCAGCGTCGGAAGCTGTTGATTCTGCGAAGTCTACGGTAAAGGCACGTATTGGCGATGTCCGCGAAGCGTCTAAGGAACGGTTCATTAAAGCTAAGGAGGCTGCAGCCGACGGTGTAGATACAGTGAAGAAAAAGATTACTGAATAAATTATAGATTGCGAACCTGATTAGGGATGGCTGAGTGAATGCACTCGGCCATTTCTTATTTACAACTCTGTCGTTTTTTACTATATTATAGTCATAATCAAGAGGCTAATATGAAAATCAATCAAAAATGTGTTGAATGCAACCACAAAATCAACTACCGTAATCAGATCGGCGCTATCTGGGTCCGCATGGGCGCATGGTGGTGTGTCAAGTGCATGCGTCGTCACCGTCGCGAAAACAATGCTAAATGGTCGGTTAGCTGCTAAAGAAAATCTAGAACTTTAGCATTGACAAAAGCTCTAGAATTTACTATATTATAATCATCAACGATAAAACAGTGAGGTTAAAATATGAATTGTCGTGAAATTCTCCAGGCCTATGGTCCTATCTACTCGTATCTCGCCGACAAGCAGTTGTTCGACAAGATTGCAGATCTCGCATACCATCAGATCGGTCACGGTGTCAGCCATGAATACTGGAAGTCCCGCTATGGTCGTCGTGGTCTGATTAACGCATCCAACATCCGCCAGCATATCAACGATGCTGTGCATGAAACTGGTGCATATAGCGATGCTGCGATGGCTGCAGGTCTCAAGCGTTACCGTGCTCGCAAGCAAGCTGAAGCCGAAGCCTTGGCCGCTATGGTCTAGGCTGTCTGCAAAAGAAAAATACAGAGTCTATCATTTACAATAACTCTGTATTTTACTATATTATAATCATCAACGAAACAAACGAGGTTAACACATGACTATTATCGAAGTTCTCACTGCAATCAAAGAAGCCGGCATCAAGGTCTCGCCGTTCACCAACTATGACAAGGTTACGGAAGCTGAATATGCCGATAATGGCGTAAGTTTCAAGCCGAATGAAACTGAATGGCCCATCCATAATATCAACATCACGTCCGCTGGCAATCTGAACATCAGTTTTGAACAGGAAGGTGTGCTCACGGAACCGGATGGCACTACTCATAACTGCAAGCAGTATCGTCAAATCTGTGTTGTCCGCGATGGTGAACTCTATCAGCAGTTCCTGCAGGTCACGAAGGACAAGACTGAACAGGCTCGTCTGACCACTGTCAAAATCAAGAACAACATTATCAATCTCGGTGACTATCCGCTCACGGACAAGACCACTGTGAACATCGACGAGATTTTCTCGGAGAAGGTCAAGGATTTTGTGGGTAGTCTCCAGAAGGCTGCACCTGGAACCGCATTCCCGAAGATGACTGAAGAAGAATACCGTTTGTATCAGCTCGGTCTGCGTCCGGATGGTGTTTACAGCAAGAAGGCCACGTATGTGTCTGCCACTAAAGATACGTCTACCAAAGTGGCAATCAAGGGATTCAGCTCCAAGACCACGAAGGCTGCAATCGAACTCAAGAAGGAAACCGCAGGCATGACGATTCCCGCAAGCAAGGTCAATGAACTGGTGTATGCCGCAAAGGTTCTGAAAATCCATGCTGACCGAGCATCCAGTTGCACGTTTGCTGGTAAGGCATTTACGGGGACTGTGAAAGTTTAGTTAACCTCACCTTAGGGTGTCGGGGAAGTTCTCCGACATCCTTTCACCTTTTACAATAAACAAAAGTAATTACAGATTATGGCAGAAGAAAAAGAATATAAACCAGAGCCACCGAGACCACCAAAGGACACTGCAGTCCTGAGGTTTAAACTCGATATTATTGAACAGAACATTAAAACTGTGTTGGAACAAGTTCAAGACATGCGAAAGAGTATTGACCAGTTTGAGCAACACTATAAGCAGGTTTTGGAACATCCAACGGAAACAGAACCATTACCTCCACCTCCAGCATCTGCACCTAAGGATGAAGTCGACGATGCAGTGGATGCATTACTTGGTATCTGATTAGAAAAAATTAGAATATAACTGGTTACAACTTAACCAGTTTTTTCTATATTATACATGCAACCAATCAAACAGGAGATTAAATCATGGCCCAGTATAAAACCGACATTAACGAATATGTTGAAAAAACCGCAACAAAGATTACCGATGCGGATAAATTCTATGAACATGTAGATACGTCAAAGTTGAAGGTTTTTACGCATGGAAAGGACGACGTAGGTGTATATACTAAAGTGACATTGGAATACGCTATTAAAAACACTCTGCGTGATATGAAGTGGAATGATGCCAAGAATTATGGTGCAGGACATAAGGTTCTCAAGAATTGTTATATTATCACGTATGAAGCGGAAGATAATGACAATTCGATTTATACGATTATGCGTTATATCTATGAAGAAGACGACGCAACATCGGCATTTGAAATGATGACGAAAATCTGTAATATGCTCAAGGCTTAAAAAGTTAACTGAAATAAAAACATTTATAACCAGGGTTTACAATAACTCTGGTTTTTTCTATATTATAAATATAAACAAGAGGTTATTATGAACAAGAAAGAACAAGCAAAAGAGTCCAAGCGACAGAGAGCAGAACGAATTGCTAATTCTTCAAACGGTATGACTATGAGAACTCGTGTTGTTCCGTCTAAGAAGAAGTACGATCGTCGTGAAGCTAATAAACTCGCATTCAAGGACTAATATGGACATTAAAAAGTTTGTAGAGCTTGGTAGACAATATGGGTTGGAATGTAATGATGCATATCCACGTTATTTGTATCTTCCAAACCAGCAAGATGATACTGTAGCCGTTTTTATAAATGAAAGGTCTATAAAATTTTGGTACAGTATCGTTAAGACTGGTAATGAGATTCACATGGAAAACTATGTAGAGATTATTGACACCAAAAATTTTGAAGAAGAATTAAAATCATTTAAACGGGAATTAGAAAGGAAAATGAAATAATATGAAAAGAAAAGTATTTCCATTATCCATTTACAAGAAGAACCCGTATAAACCAATCTATACGGGTATTTATGACCCATTAGCATCAGTATTCATCAAAATAAAAATAACCGGTTAAGAAACCGGTCATTTTTATAATAAATCTTCTGGAATCAATTTCATTAACAATCGCTCGTCTACGTATAGATCAAACAATTCTCTGTCTTCTTCCGATAGATTTTTATAACCTTCTTTAGCAGTCTTAATGAACCATGGATCCTCGCAAAGGGAATAAGTGATCTTTTCCAGGTCATTCGGCTGTAATTGTATAAAGCCATCCTTAGTACCAGCATCGGGACAATTATTATTATCGGAAGGATTACCTTTATTAAGCGAAACCATTTGATGATCTTTATAAAGGGAAACTAACTGCATTAACCACTGACCACCGTCATGTGCACGTTCTTCATAGAAATCCCAGAATATATCTGGAAGAATCTCTACATGCGGGAATTCCAGTAACAATTGTTCATACATGTTAGGGTACAAACCATTGTGTTCATGATATGGGTCAGTTGTGCCTTTTCCTTTACCTTGTTTCGATACGTGACCTTTGGTATTATATTTCATACCCCATTTGGAACGTACGCCGAATGATTTAAGTCTTTTAGCTGTGATATTACGCTGTTTGGACTTACGTTTTAAAGCAGCCTTGCGCTGACCAATCTTTCTTTTAAGTCTTTCCGATGGCGAGATATAGACCTCTTTTGGTTGCCCGGTCTTTTTGTTAATCTGGATACGGAAGTTCTTTCTATCCGTATGCCATTTTTTAGTCTTCTTACCATTACGTGTTTTATAGTCGAACCACATCTTTTCTGTTAATGGTTCAGGTTCCGCAGGTAAAAGCAGATCATCTATATAATCCTTAAAGCTTGCCATGTATTATTTATAGTCGGAATATACCTCGGTTATCTGTAAATTATATTTCTAATTATTTTGGGTTGACAAAGGAACAGAATTTTATTATATTATAGGCATGAGAATACGAGTTATTGATTCTAATTCTGGTAGTTTGGATTATAATGTCGGTGATATTTTTAATGGAAATATCTCATGTTATGATGACTCAGAATCTGATTTTTCAGATTTATATATCAACATTGACGATGAGCCTGCTATGTATGTTTATAATAAAAATACAGAGCATAGAGAAATAGGTTGGTCATTGCACTGTCAAGATGTTTTTCTGATTGTTGATCATGAAACCAATAGAATTTTATATACATCTAAAAAGTATGACCGTCGTCATCGTTCTGATGAGTTTATAGCTGAATTACGTGAAGCTATTGCGAGTGGTTTTGATATAACTCCACCGTCAAAGTTTGAATTAAGTTCTGAAGTGGAATTTATGGATATTTAGGTGACTGAAACAAAAAAATATCTAAAATTACCATTTACAAAATCTAAAAGTTTAACTATATTTAGAATGTAAACAATAAAACAAAAGGAAACATAACTATGGCTGAAGAAACACCCACTATGACTGTTGAAGAAACTCTCCGCAGCGTGATTGCCGCCGCAAAGGCTGGCCGCTTCTCGAAGGTTGCTAATACTCCGGAAGGCACGGACTCCTGGACTATTGAAGCTCCGACTGGCACGTTTGTGGTAGAAAACATTAACCGCACGTCGAAGACTGCAAGGGAATTCAACAAGACGAATTTCTACAAGGTTCAGGAAGACGGAACCACTAAGGTGTTCAATCTCGGTGAATGGAAGAAAAAGTTGTTCTATACGTTGCTCTACTGTCTGCAGGAAGGCAAGGTGTTCCACAAGATCGACCAGGACCCGGCTAAGGTCAAGGCAATTGCCAAGGCTATTAAGGAAAATCCGGCTAACTGGGAAACCACTCCGGATGTTATTAAGGGTAAGATTGGCGACAACGAAATCCAGGTTGTCCGTGAACGTAAGTCGTTCGCCTCTGGCAAGACTCTGTTCCGTGTCAAGTTGATTGAAAACGGTGTCGAAACTCTCAAGGGCAGTCAGCTGATGAAGCTCTGGAAGTAATCTGAAAGAAAATTTAATCATCCATCACGTTTACATTTGATCCAAATTTAACTATATTTAAACAAGAACAAAAACGTTAATGCGAATAATCAAGTTGTTCAGTTCTTCAAGACGATAACCGACGGGTTTGGCCGTGAAGAGTAACTGATATACGAAATGGCTAGCATGTGACGCTATAGGTTTCGTAAGTCTAATAATACTAGTCAAAAAAGACTTCTGAAAACCGGTTCTTGTTTTTCCGCAAGGAAAAAACAAACAAAAAACCCAACTGATTCCTCTTCTTGTCTAAGAGAGTCAGAAATACATAAACCTGGTCACACGAAAGTGCCGATATGCAGAGGCCCGAGTTATAAACTGGCATCATTAGCCGCACTTGCTGCATGTCATTCTCAAAATTAAAAACTCCAGAGTGGAGTTTCTTGACCGGCTAGCACAGGCACGAAATGCACTGTCTATGCAAATCGTTTCCAATCGGAAGGTGTGCAAATAAGAGGACTTGCCCATCCAGGGTGAGTCCTCGACTATTTTATAGAGGTTGTCTGAATAATTTAATTCTAATCTTTTCTATTGACAAAAGCCATAAAATTAGCTATATTATATACATAAACGAAACAAACATAAGGAAACAAAAACATGGCTACAGTGATTTTCTCTAACATGGGCGATACTGATACGGCTGTACTCAAGTACATCTGGATGGGTATGCCGAAAGTGAAAGTTGTTGAAATCACTCGCGATACAGTCAACCCGAAGGCACTGGTAAACGAGGCGATTGAAAATGAACACGACACACTGATTATGTGTGGGCACGGAACTCCGAGCGGATTGATGAATCCGGGTTTCAAGGGTGGTGCATATCTCGTGGACCAGTCTAACTACCAGAGAATTAAATGCAACCGAGTGATTGCTGTCTGGTGTCACGCAAAGGATTTTGCGGAAACCTACGGAGTCAAGGGTTTCTGGTCCAGCATGTTCATCAGCAACGCTGGTGAAGCATCTGCAAACGGCATCCACACTGTCTCTGGTAAGTCGATTACTGAACAGGAAATTCTGTTCTGCGTCCGTCTCAACGAACTGATTAAGAACTATGTTCCGATGAAGACGTGGATTGACAAGCTGAAAGAACAGGCTGACTACACGAACG
>Ga0326511_10002488_pt1 | contig 14929 bp, 15 predicted proteins | sample 0_2496_0518_D_FD_203701 | JGI IMG/M metagenome (GOLD analysis project Ga0326511, IMG submission 203701) | Bovine rumen microbial communities from UC Davis, California, United States - 0_2496_0518 | ecosystem: Host-associated > Mammals > Digestive system > Stomach > Rumen | place: USA... | reverse complement strand
CCCAGTACTTCAACGTCATCAAGGAGGCCGAGGCCTACCACGGCCCGTCGCTCATCATCTGCTACGCACCCTGCATCAACCACGGCATCAAGATCGGTATGGGCCGCACGCAGAACGAGGAGAAGAAGGCCGTCGAGTGCGGCTACTGGCACCTCTGGCACTTCAACCCCGCCGAGGAAGACGCCGGCAAGAACGGCTTCCACCTCGACTCGAAGGAGCCCGACTGGAGCAAGTTCCGCGACTTCATTATGGGCGAGGTCCGCTACAACTCCCTGATGAAAACCTTCCCCCAGGAGGCCGAAGAACTCTTCGTCGCCACCGAGCGCAATGCAAAACTGCGCTACGAAGGCTACAAGAAACTCTCCGAAATGTAATCTAATACAGATTGCAAACCCAAGTTGTGGAGGTCGAGAGGCCTCCACAACTTCTAAAAGAATAAATATTAATGCCATATGGGACTAAAGCCGATGATAAAATACAGAGGCGGGAAGAGTAAAGAGATACCAGCTATTATGTGGCAGATTCCACGCTTCCGAGGACGGTATTTTGAACCGTTCTTTGGTGGTGGTGCTCTTTTCTTTCACCTAGAGCCTCGTGAAGCAGTAATTAATGATATTAACCCTCAATTGATGCAATTCTATCTGGGGGTGCGCGACAACTATTATTCATTACGTCGAGAACTTGACGAAATAGAACACTTATATGCACTAAACCGAGAAGAATTTGACAGGCTAAAAGCCATACATCCCAATGAACGTGTTGAAGACAAGAACGAGGAGCTATACTACCATTTGCGTGCTCAGTATAATGGCATTGAGCCTAAGCAATATTCTGACGCGCTACTATATTATTATATCAACAAGACTGCATATTCGGGTATGATACGCTACAACTCCCAGGGCGAGTTCAACGTGCCGTTTGGACGCTATGGCAGTCTTAATACAAAAAGCGTTTCAATCCTTCATAGCAATCTATTAAAACGAGCCGAAATTCTCAACATGGATTACAGTACTGTATTTGATTTGACAGACACTGACGATTTTATGTTCCTTGATCCGCCATACGATTGTGTTTTCTCGGACTATGGCAATTCTTACTATCGTGATGACGGGTTTAATGAAAGAGAACATCGCCGTTTGGCGCAAGACTTTAAAAACCTGTCCTGCAAAACGCTGATGGTTATTGGGAAAACGCCTCTAACAGAAGAATTGTATCACGGTTACATACAAGAGGAATACGAAAAGAACTACGCTGTAAATATCCGGAACCGTTTCAAATCAAGCGCAACGCATATAGTTGTCGCCAACTACAAGCGAGAATGGAATGAACCTACACCGATACCTTACGAGAATGAGGTGCCAGAGGTAGCGCAATTAATGGCATTTGAAGAATCAGAACCTTATGGCAAACATTAGTAGTCAATTACTTTTTCTAACAACTTCTCCACGCACACCGGAGAAGATGATTGCCGAGATTGGATTGTTGATTGACAATTTCAATGGCAAAGTGTGGGACACAGACACACAAACAGCATTTATGTCGGTGTTAAGTGAAGCCGATTTTTATCATGGCGAGGGCTTAAACGACCCTGCCTTCAGTGCAAGAGACAGAATTAACCGTGCTCCAAAGTCGTTAGGCTTCGTCACTCTTTCTCCAACCATTCAACTAACTCCAGCTGGAGAACAACTACTGACTGCCAAGCGAAAGGATGAAGTGTTTCTTCGCCAGATGTTGAAATTTCAATTACCATCACCATATCATATACCGACAGACAAAGCCGCATCTTTCTGCGTAAAGCCGTATCTTGAAATGTTGCGACTCGTACGGACGATGGGAACTTTAAAATTCGATGAGTTGCAGATATTCGGGATGCAGCTGACCGACTATCACGATTTCGATGAAATTGTTGGAAAGATTGAGGCATTCCGTGTGGCCAAAGCCGAAAACACTGGCAACTATCGAGTGTTTAAGACAGAATACTTATATAACGAACTCACACAAATATATCGAGAGCGTATCACTCGGGGCGAAACAAAGACTCGTGAAAGCAGAGATAGGTCGCTTGCCAAGTTTCTACGCACACAAGCCAGCAATATGCGAGACTACGCAGACGCTTGTTTCCGCTATCTCCGTGCAACAGGGCTTGTCGCGGTCTCGCACATTGGCAAGTCACTTTCAATTGTGCCTGAGAGAATAGCCGATGTAGATTACATTCTGAGAATAGTTCCGCGCGAACCAATATCATTTGCTACGGAAACTGAATATGCCACCTATCTTGGCGATGCGACAACTCCAAAACTACTAACTGACGACAAACGACAACTTGTCAAGAAGATTCAAACTAATTTCCCAGGAGTGACTATACCTGCTAAAATAACATTGCTTGAACTAAAAGACATGTTGGCCGACTTGCTTGCACAGCGTAAAGAAGAATCATTGACGGCGCAGGTCGCAGAAATAAAGGACTACCGTTTATACGATGACATTCAGAAAACATATGAGCAGATTACAAACAACGAATTGTATGATAATCCGCTCATGTTGGAATGGAATACATGGAGGGCAATGACGATGCTTGATGGTGGTGAGATAAAGGCCAATCTAAACTTTGATGATTATGGTAAGCCTTTGTCAACCGCCGCTGGAAACATGGCCGATATTATCTGTGACTATGGCGACTATTCCGTCTGTGTCGAAGTAACGATGTCAACAGGTCAGCGTCAATACGAGATGGAGGGAGAACCTGTTACACGACACCTTGGTAAGTTGAAAACAGCCACTGGTAAACCTTGCTATTGCTTGTTCGTTGCGCCATCTATCAACGAGGCTTGCATTAGCCATTTCTACACACTCCATCATCTGAACCTTGCCATATACGGAGGAAAATCCACCATCATACCTTTGCCACTTAATGTGTTTCAAAAGATGTTAGAAGACTCTTACAAGGTGGATTATACTCCCAATCCAAAGCAAGTAAGGGCATTTTTCGAAGCATCTAATGCCTTTGCTAAAGATGCAGACAATGAGACAACGTGGTACAGGCAAATAATAGACAAGGCATTGCATTGGTTAGAATAATTCGACATGGACAACATTAATAGTAAAGAACAGAACATAGACGTTCAGATACATTATTATTTGTTTGATGCGGAAACACATCAAATGGATGCAAGAGTGCATAATGATTGTGAACACCAATTCTTATTGGCACTTGATATTCTGAAAACTTACATTGGCGACTTTAAAGTTGATGTTGGTGTTCGAAAAGAAGGTGGAGTCATAGACGAATTCTTTATCAATGTCGCACCAGGACTTGTTGATTTCTCAAAAATAATCATAACTGCTTTTATAACCTATTACTTCACAAAAAAACAAAACCGTCGAGACGATGTATTAAAAGACATTGATATCGTTGAGAAACTAAAAGAGAAGAATGTTTCAAAGGAAGAGGCAGAAGCATTCGTTTCCAGTATTCCTGCTCTAAAGAAACATGTAAGCAAATACTATTCATATGCAGAAAAAGAACCACTTATACAACAAGTAGAGACAAGTATTACAGGCACAAGAGATAGCAAACAGAGCTATGTAGCATGCATTAACCGCACAGATTTTGTCTCTCATATTATTGAAACTGATACAACTGAAAAGACAGAAACAATAGAGGGAACAACCATTGCAATTTTATCTCCAATACTGCAAAAAGGACACGGGAAAACATGGCATGGAATCTTCTCTGGAAAAACTATTGACTTTAAAATTGAAGATAAAGAGTTTTTACAACAAGTATATGATAATGAGATAAAGTTTGGTGCTGCTACAGTTATAAAGTGTTCTTTGAAAATCAAGCGTAGGGAGACAAAAACGGATGAAGACCCTAGAATAAGGGAGGAATTTGAGTATATAGTTACATATGTTCAATCATGGCAAGATGATGAACATTATCAAATCCCATCTAAACGATACAAACGAATAAAAGCAGAAGAAAACCAACTTTCATTATTCTCAGGCAATAAGAATACTGAGTAACAGCCAGTTCGCACAGCCCCTGTTCGAGTTCAGCGGCGCCTGCGCCGGTTGCGGCGAGACCCCGTACCTGAAGTGCATCACCCAGCTCTTCGGCGAGCAGATGATGGTGGCCAGCCGAAAGGCCACGAACACCGCTTTCTTCAAATCAAATGAAGTGAGTAACGCCACGGGCTGCTCCTCCATCTACGGCGGCTCGGCTCCTGCCACCCCCTACTGCAAGAACTACCGCAGCGGCTTCGGTCCCGCCTGGAAGAAGTATCATCTTTAAGATGCCCAAATGGCACCTTAAAGACAGGACGAGGGCAGCACTGTAATTACGCTTTAGCTGCGGCAGATTTGTAATCTGACGCCAAATATTATAAGGAATACGATAACCTTTATCCTATTATCCAGGAAATGCAAAGAAAACAATCGAAGCAGCCATAGAACTCAAATTCTCCCAATACCAACAACAATTTTCAAATTACAAACACACATACGAAAATCAATATAATTGCGTTATCCTATAAAACATATCAAAAATGGCATCGGATAAGGCATAATAAGATGATCATCAAGCAAACCATTGGCAACAAAGAGCTTTGGGGGCGGGAGAAGACGCTTTTCTTGACGTCGAGGATGGCACCGATATCGTGCTATGAGAAGGTGTTCCGGTGGGTGGAGGAGTTCGACAGGGGGCAGTGCGCGGTGTGCTTCAACACGTCGGAACTGGAAGAGGAGGTGCTGAAGGCGCTATTGGTGTGCCACGTGCCTACGGTGCTGGTGGTGACAGGCAAATTCCGCAACACGTACAACGTGCAGATTGAGCAGGCGCTAAAAGAGGACCGCCTGCTTATCCTCGTGCTGCAACGCGAGGAGAGCGACGGCAAAGGCTTCGAGGCGCGTCTGCGAAACCAATGGGTCATCAGTCAGGTACAACATATCGCCTGCGGCTACATCAACCCAAACGGCAGCATCTTCGGCCTGATGGCGGGGCACAGCAATGTCACCCACCTGCTCGACAAGGCCGACCTGAAAGCCGCCGAAGCCATAGAGAAACCCTATCGCTGGACCGTGGCCGAGGACAAACGGCTGCTGCGCATGTACTACGAAGACATGGGCATCCACGCCATCCACAAGGCCATCAACCGTCCCTACAGCACCGTCTACCTGCGCATCAAGTCGCTCACCATGAACGACGAACTGCTGAAAGGTCGCGAGTTCGAAGACCATGTGCTGGAGCTGCTGGGCGTGGCAGACAACGACAAGCTGACCCTCAAGGAATGGCGCGGCGACAAGAGCCTGCCCGGCATCTACCCCGAGGGCAACAGCAACCCCGACCTGGTGCTTGAATACGACAACCGTCCCTTCGCCATCGAGTGCAAATGGCGGAGCCTCATGCCCAAAGACATCAGCAAAGAACTGTTGCCGCCGGCCCGAGTGGCCCTCTTCGAGAAATATGCCACGGAACGCCGCATGCCCGTCTATCTCCTCCTCGGCATCGGTGGCCTATCCAGCGACCCCGACCTACTCCTCCTTGCTCCGATGGATGACAACTTAACAATCAATACATTAATCAAAAGCCACGTCCAACCCGAACACATCTTGGAGCGCATTCTCAAACCACTTCAAAAAAAACAAAACATGAAGGATATGTACCCCAACCACGGTGCCCTTTGGAACAAAGAGGATGACCAACGGCTCGCCGAACTCTACCAGCGTCAGACCTCCATTCCCGACCTTATGACCCTCTTCGGCCGAAGCCACAGCGGCATAATCTCCCGGCTACGCAAACTAAATCTCATCTAAATATGGCATACATAAAAGTTCGACTTTCAACGCCTAAGCCTCGGTCTTTGGAGAGCCGGCAGGAGGCCAAGGAGTTTGGCGTGACGGGGGAGCAGATGGCGGCGCGGTACCTGGAGGACCAGGGGTACGTCATCCTCGACCGCAACTACCGCCGCGGACACAAGGAGGTGGACATCATCGCGCTGGACCACGGCGAGTTGGCCGTCATCGAGGTGAAGACCCGCGCCAACGAGGACTACTTCACCGCCGAGCAGGCCGTCGACCACCGCAAGCGACAGAACATTATCCGCGTGGCCAACAACTACGTCCGCAGCCACCACCGCACCGAACCCCTGCGCTTCGACATCATCGCCATCGTCGGCAGCGGCGCCAACGCCGAAATCCGCCACACCAAAAACGCCTTCAACGTATTCAGCTATTGACCACCAGGCGACCCTCGATTTCTAACGCCACAAACAGCTCAAAACTTGACATTTACACCACTGCCAAACATCCAAGTCGTGCTGTGGAAATACAGACACATAACTCACACAAAGTCAATACCATCTCCCTATCAACTCCCACCCAACTCCTACCCAACTCCCACCATGGTAGGAGATGGGTGGGAGTTGGTAGGGAGATGGTAGGTGGTTATCAGGTAGTTGGAAGTAGTCGTCAGAGACGGTTTTCGACCACGGTCCAGTCGACCACTTTCCAGAGGGCGGCGAGGTAGTCGGCGCGGCGATTCTGGTAGTCGAGGTAGTAGGCGTGTTCCCACACGTCGAAGGTCAGCAGGGGCGTGAGGCCGGCGGTGACGGGATTCTCGGCGTTGCGCTGCTGCGTGATGACCAGCTTGCCCTCCTTGTCGGCGCTGAGCCATACCCAGCCGCTGCCGAAGAGGGTGGCGCCCTTCTGCTCGAACTCTTTCTTGAATGCCTCCACGCTGCCAAAGTCCTTTTCGATTCTGGCGGCGAAAGCGGCGCTCATGGGACGTGCCGCGGGGCTGAACTGCTCGAAATACATGGTGTGGTTGAGCACCTGGCCGGCGTTGTTGAACAGGCCGCCTTCGCTGCGGCGCACCACCTCCTGCAGCGCGAGGCCTTCGAGGCCGCTGCCGGGCAGGAGCTTGTTGAGGTTGTCCACGTAGGCCTTGAGGTGCTTGCCGTGGTGGAACGAGAGGGTCTGCTGGCTGATGACGTCGCCAAGGGCCTCGTAGGGCAGGGCGGGCATGGCGAACTGGCCACCCTCGGGCATAATGTTTTTCATAATTGTCTATTTTTTTTTCTGTTAATACTGGCTGCAAAGATACGCAAAATATGTAACATGGTGAAAAATATTTTGTCATTTCGCAAATAATGAGTATCTTTGCATTCTCATTTTTAACACAGAGTTATATGCTAGTCAAGACATACGGGAGTGCTATAATCGGAGTGAGCGCCATGACGGTCACGGTGGAGGTGAGCATGGGCGAAGGCTCGGGGTTCTTCATGGTGGGACTGCCGGACAACGCGGTGAAGGAGAGTGCGCAACGTATTGCGTCGGCCTTCGAGGAGTCGGGCATCAAGGTGCCCGGCAAGCGTTTCACGGTCAACCTTGCTCCCGCCGACCTGAAAAAAGAGGGTTCGGCCTACGACCTCCCCATCGCCATCGGCATCCTCGGAGCTGTGGGCATGATGAAGGCCGACGAACTGGAGCGGTATGTCATCATGGGCGAGCTGGGGCTGGACGGAAGACTGCGCCCCATCAAGGGCGTGCTGCCCATCGCCATCGAGGCGCGGAAACGAGGCTGCAAGGGCATCATCATCCCCGCCGAGAACGCCCGCGAGGCCGCCATAGTGAACAACCTGGAGGTCTACGGCGCCGAGAGCCTGAAGCAGGTGGCGGACTACTTCAACGGCCTGGTGGACCTGCCGCAGACCGTCGTCGACACCCGCGCCGAGTTTGCCCGGTCGCTGAACCAATACGAGTACGACTTCGCCGACGTCAAAGGGCAGGAGACCGTCAAGCGCTGCCTGGAGATTGCCGCCGCCGGTGGCCACAACGCCATCATGATAGGCCCACCGGGCTCGGGCAAGACCATGCTGGCCAAGCGCATGCCCGGCATCCTGCCGCCACTTACGCTCAGCGAGAGCCTGGAGACGACGCAGATACACTCCGTGGCGGGCCTCATGCGCAAGGAGGACTCGCTGATAGCCGTGCGCCCCTTCCGCGCGCCGCATCACACGGTGAGCGACGTGGCCCTCGTGGGCGGCGGCGTCAACCCCAAGCCGGGAGAGATCAGCCTGGCGCACAACGGGGTGCTCTTCCTCGACGAGCTGCCGGAGTTCAAGCGCACGGTGCTCGAGGTGCTGCGCCAGCCCATGGAGGAGCGCCGCGTGACGATTTCGAGGGCCAAGATGACCATCGACTACCCCGCCTCGTTCATGCTCATCGCCGCCATGAACCCCTGCCCCTGCGGCTACTACAACCACCCCACCATCGAATGCACCTGCCCCGCCGGCGCCGTCAAGCGCTACCTGAACAAGGTCAGCGGCCCGCTGATGGACCGCATCGACATACACATCGAGGTCACCCCCGTGCCTGTGAGCCAGCTGAACCAAGAGGGGCATGCCGAGAGCAGCGCCGCCATCCGTGAGCGCGTGGTGGCCGCGCGGGCCATACAGACAGCCCGCTTCGCCAACCACCCCGGCGTGCATTGCAACGCCCAGATGGGAAGCAAGCTCACGCGCGAGCATTGCCAACTCACCGACGAATGCCGCCAGATTATGGAGATGGCCATGAACCGCCTCGGCCTCTCGGCCCGCGCCTACGACCGTATCCTCCGCGTCAGCCGCACCATCGCCGACCTCGAGGCCTCCCCCGCCATCAGCCCCGACCACCTGCGTGAGGCCATCACCTACCGCTCACTCGACCGCGACTCGTGGGGAAGATGACGAATGTTAAAAATTCATAAAATTACATCCCCCATGTAGACTTTTTGGAAAAACCCTGTTATAATAGTTGTAAAGGGGTGCGAAATACGCACCATAAATTATTGTTTAACAAAAAACCTTTACAACATGTACCAAAACATCAAAAAACTGACCGTGCTGCTCTTTGTGGCAGCCACAATGTTCACATTTTCGTCCTGCAACAAGGACAACACCGACGACAACCCCTCCAGCGGCGGTGGCGGCAGCTCCGCCAACTACCCCGAGTCCGTTTCCGAGACCAAATGGAGCTGGGGTAGTCAAACAGGTTCGGAAGATATAAATGGTTATAACATGGTAATAGTCACTTTTTCGCAAACGGGAAATTTGACTTATGTCACCATGCAAAGACTTGACTACTCGTCCAATCTTTATCGGGGAACCTACACCTATTCTTCGGGGAATGGAACAATGGCGTTAGAGAACCCAGATACGCATGAGCCTGCTAGTGCCACATTCTCCATCAACGGCAATACGTTTACATTCAAAATTAACGGTGCCACCTACCCACTCACCAAACAGTAATCCCTTCAGAAAACCCTCACCTCCCCCAAGGGTGCCAGCCCCAAACTGGCACCCTTCTCCCTCAAAAAATAAAAAAGCAAAAATATATTTTGCAATGTTGCATATAATTCGTATATTTGCAAAATAAATGAATAAATAAAGCCCAGCTGAAACAAAATATGAGACAGACCATCATCCTTTTGGCAAGCCTGCTGATGCTGGCCGCCTGCAATGGCCAGACGGCACAACGCGACAGCGTGGCCGACAGCATCGACATTGCCGTGGCCGACAGCAAGCCTGTCGAGAAGCAAACCCTCGTCATCGACGTGGAGACGCTCACGCCACCCAAAGGGCCTATAGCCACAGTGCCCTACAACAAGGTACTGCGCAATCTCCTCAACGAACTCACAAACAATTATGGCCCCATCATCGCCCACACGCGACAGACCCGGCCGCTGGTGGAGTCGAACCACCCGTTCTTCTACACTATGTATCGCGCCTATGCCGACCACCGTCCCGTCGAGCTCTCGCCCGAGGCCCTGTGGCTGCTCATCTGCCAGGGGTTCTCGCTGCACGTGAACAACAACGCCGAGGAACTGCGGTCGCTGTTCGTCGACTTCGAGGGCAAACGGACGCTGGCGGCGTCCAGCCAAGGCATCCGCCTCGACGACCCCAACAGCCCGTGGGAGCGCGTCTTCCCACAATTCACCTCGCAGATTGCCGCCTACACCGGCCAGGAACTCATCGACGTGCTCGCAGCCGACTTCACCACCTCGACGCCTGCTTCGCGCGTAGCCTCGCAAATTACCGTTATGGAGAGTATGAAGCATTATTTCGACTACCTGATGAGCATCTGCGGCATCCCTCAGGTCATCCTGCACGGCACGCCGGAGGACTGGCAGTCGGTCATCGACCGCACCGAGTTCCTGCGGCAATACAAGCTCGACTGGTGGGTCGACGAGATGCTGCCCGTGCTGAGGAAAATCAAGAGTGCCTCGGAGGGCGAGGTGGACCAGGCCTTCTGGCGCGGTATGTTCAAGCAACACGACCTGAAACACGAGATGTGTGGCGACCCCGAGACCCTGGCCGACGGCTGGATTGTGAAGTTCTACCCCTACGATTGCCATAAACACCGCAACACTCTGAAAGGCCTCTACGACGGCACATCGGACCTCCCGCCCGAGCTCGCGTCGGTACCTGTCGGATTCGAGGGCGCCGATGGAGAGACCGCCAACCTCACCTTCTGGGCCGGCTTCGTGGGCATAGCCCAGGACACCGTCACCCTCGCCCTGCGCCCCGAGATTGGCTGGTTCATCACCCGCGACAAAGAGGAATAGCCATGACCTACGAACCGAACACCTGGGTGAACTTCGACGGCTACGTGTCGCTGGTCATAGGCGTATGGCAGGGCTACTACGAGCCTTTCGATGCCGAAGTGGTGGATGGCAAAATACGCTGCGGCGAACGAAGATACAGGCAAATAGTGCTGCGCGACCTCTTCGACAACCACGGACGCCGCCTGGCGGGCGTGCCGGCAATGAAATACCTCGAAACAATAGCGGAAGACCTGAATCCCGCCAGCGAGGAAGATATGCGACGCATCGAGCGCTTCCGTACCTCGCATCCCGACGAATACCGCCGCTGGATGGAGCGCGACGCCACCTGCACCGACTATGTGATGGTGGGCATCGCCGTACCGCCGGCGGAACAGAAAGCCACCTTGACCAAGCTTCGCAAGCTGTCGCGCAACCTGCCGACTGCGTTCACCTACCGCGAGCTGGCGGGCTTCGCCACCGAGGCAGGTGTAAGCCTGAAGGGCTGTTGCGACGAATATGATTCGCGCTATGATGACTACGTCTGCTTTGAACTCCACTTCCGAGTGGGCGAACAGATGGGCAGGCAGCAGCTCTACTACGCCGTCAAACACCTCGACTGCCGCGACAGCGCCGAAGATGCACGCCTGCTGTCCGACCCCTCCTGCTGGTTCAACCTCGAACACCTGTTCCTCTTCACGGCACGCAACGTGAAGGAATACCTTGCGCTTCACCCCGACACGTCGCTGCAAAAGTTGCTCGAAGAGATGAAGACGGCCTTCAGCGCTCTCACCAACAGCAAACACAAAAGCAACCCTTTGGCAAACGAATTCTTCCGTTGGGTACCCAAACGGATGTTCGGCCGCGAAGAGGTCTGGATGGCTGCAGCCGAATACCTCGACCTCCTTGCCGACCGATACACCACCGCCCCCGTGGCCGACGCTCTGCGCACCCAGGAGTGGCAAAAGAAATACAACTGGATTTACGACGTATGCTCATAAACAGAAAACACAGGAAGAAACAGAAACCGCCCTGCCACCGCTGGCGCGTGGAAGTGGGCAACGTGGTGGTGTGGACCCGGAATGTGCAATACGGCGAACGACACCACAGGCAATGGGATTCGGAGGCATTGTTCTTCGAGGCTCTAAGTCTTGGCGACGACGAGCCGGAACGCCAAGTGGAACTCCTCACCCAGGCCATAGCGCTCACGCCTCGCGACTTCGATTGCTACAACAATCGCGGCATCGCGCGTGACGCCCTGGGCGACGCCGAGGGAGCGCTGGCGGACTACGAGCAGGCCATCCGGCTCAATCCCAAGCGCGCCGAAGCCTGGAACAACCGCGGTTTCCTGCGCTACAAGCAGCAACACTACGACGAAGCCATTGCCGACTTCGACCGCGCCATAGAGCTTGACCCCGAATACGCCAACCCTCGAGTGAGCCGTGGCGCCGCCTACGGTATGTTGGGCCAGCACGACCGCGCTATGGAGGACTTCCGGCAGGCCATCGAGATTGCCCCCGATTTCCTGATGGCCTACGTCAACCGTGCCGCCTACAATATGAACCTCGGCCAGCTGGACGAAGCCCGCAAAGACCTGCTATGGGTGCTGGAACAGGAACCCGACGACTACACACGCTCCTACGTCGACCAGTACCTCCAAATGCTCGACCAGCAACAGAAGCTGGAGGAATAATTATTTTGCCATATCGCAAAAAGTTTGTATCTTTGCATCGATAAAAACGAAAGACATGACCCACGGAAAGAGCTTTTCAATACTGACGGCGATGTTCTCAGCTGTTTTCTGCCTCACCATTCCATCCATGGCCTTGGGGCAGAACGACATCATTGGCAGAGCACAAACAGATACCATTCCGAAGTTGAGAGCAGCGCCCGCCATCGAAAAAACGTTTGCTTTTGTCCATAGTGATTGCGGAGGGTTATTGCCATACTATCCTGATGTTGAATACGTATGGATGCCCCGGCTATTGTAAAGTTCCCACAACCGCCGTCGTCTGTCCTTGAACAATACACCAGCGACAAAACATTGTACGAAAACCGCAGGCTTCCTCCTTTGGTCGAAATAGAGGAAGTAGACAACATCAAAATAATCAAAAAGGAGACCACCGATGACCCATGGGAAGAACATTTGCAACCAATTGAAGGAGGTCCGCAAGCGTATTGCGGAGGAAAATGACATACCTCTGGAGACAGAAGAGTGTACCTACAAGGGCGAGTGCCGCGGCACCTGTCCGCGCTGCGAGGCCGAGGTACGCTATCTGGAGAACGCCCTGGCCGACCGCCTGCGCTTGGGCAAGGTGGCCACCGTCACCGGCCTCGCCCTGGGCCTCGCCACCACCACGGTGCAGGCGCAAACTCCAGTGCAATCCACTCCAATATCAGACAGTATAACTCATCGTGAAATTTTAGAAGAAGGAGGAATTGATGACGACTTTATCTTCGTACACGTTGACGAAGAGCCCGAGTTCCCCGGCGGAATGGAGGCCTTGCAAAAGTTTATTGAGGACAATATGCAGTACCCGCGAATAGCGGCGGAAAACGGTATATATGGCAAGGTGTATATCACCTTCGCCATTGACACCGACGGCACGGTGCAGCACCCTTACCTCCTCCGCGATATTGGTGGTGGCTGTGGTGCCGAGGCGATACGCATTGTCAAATCGATGCCGAAATGGAAACCCGGCAAGCAAAACGGAAAGCCTATGAGAGTGCAGTACAACCTGCCTGTTGTTTTTGACAAAAAGTATTGCATTCCACTTATTGAAGGGCAGGCCCCTGTTCAGGGGATGCCCATCCAAGACGTGGAAGGTCCAGATTTGATCGGTCCGAACGGCTCTACACAAGAAATGGAGGTTGAGGGCGTGAAAGTCATCGTACGATAAGAAATAGCAATGTGATTATGACACACGGGAAGAACATCTGCAACCAATTGAAAGAGGTCCGCAAGCGCATTGCGGAGGAAAATGACATACCTCTGGAGATAGAGGAGTGCACCTACAAGGGCGAGTGCCGCGGCACCTGTCCGCGCTGCGAGGCCGAGGTGCGCTATCTGGAGAACGCCCTGGCCGACCGCCTGCGGCTGGGCAAGGTGGCCACCATCGCCGGTCTTGTGCTGGGACTGGCTGGTACGACAACATATGCGGCTGAGAGTACACCCAATAAGTCTTTACCTGTGTTGAACAGTCACCATGAGACATATCGGGGCACTTCCATTGAGACTGATAGCGTCAAGGTGCGTGGCACGGTGATTGATGTCAGAACCAAAGAGGAACTGCCGTTTGCCACTGTGATTGTCACCACTATCAGCAAACGTGACACCATTGCCAGTACGAATACCGACTTTGAAGGACGTTTTGAACTCGTCTTGCCGAAAGGGCAATACTCTCTGTCGGTGTACACAGTCGGTTACCAGCGATGGTCAACATGGATCACCGCCAACGAAGAGACAAATCTGGGTAACATTACACTTGTTGCCCTAACCACGGGGTTGGTGGAAGTGGAAGTGGAAATACAAGGAATGCCTATTCAGGATGTTGTAGGCCCGGATTTAATTGGCCCGAACGGCTCCACTCAAGAAATGGAGTTCGACGGTGTGAAAGTCATCGTGCGATAGCCTGTCGCAGCGCAAACAATGTCCCGCGCACATGTCTATATAAAAACGACAAAAGCGCGCTCCGATGCGGGGCGCGCTTTCTTTTTCATTATCGCAGGCGGGACGCCAGCGTACCATTGCGGGGCTCAGGCGCCGAGTTCGAGGCGCTTGAAGCCGGTGCACTTGAGGTCCTTGTCGGCCTTGGCGATGAAGTCTTTGACCTTCACCTTGCTCTCCATGATGTACTCCTGCTCCATGAGGGTGTTCTCCTGGAAGAACTTGTTGAGGCGGCCATTGGCAATCTGGTTGATCTGCTGCTCGCTGAGCTGGGCCATCTTTTCGGCGGCGACTTTCTCTTTGATTTCGCGGGCCTGGTTGACCTGCTCCTCGGTGATCCAGCCTTTGCCCATGTTGGAGGCCATGTGCTCCTCGCTGTCGACGTGGGCGGGGTTGATGCCGGCCTTCTTGAGGGCGGCGTCGACGGCCTTGCCGACGAGCTCTTCCTTGGTCTTCTCGACGGCCACGCGGAGCTCCTGGTCCTTGATCTCCTGGGGCACGCTCTCGGCGTCGAGGGCCACGGGACGCATGGCGACGACCTGCATGGCGATGTCGTGACCGACCTGGTCGTAACCGGCCTTGTTCAGTCCGACGATGGAGGCCATGCGGTTGCCCGGGTGGATGTAGGCGTAGACCTTCTCGGCCTCGATGGTCTCGAAGTGGGCCAGCTCGATCTTCTCGCC
>Ga0326511_10002487_pt1 | contig 14932 bp, 24 predicted proteins | sample 0_2496_0518_D_FD_203701 | JGI IMG/M metagenome (GOLD analysis project Ga0326511, IMG submission 203701) | Bovine rumen microbial communities from UC Davis, California, United States - 0_2496_0518 | ecosystem: Host-associated > Mammals > Digestive system > Stomach > Rumen | place: USA... | reverse complement strand
TCGGATAACTTTCCCACGATGTAAGGCAATATCCGCATTTAGTGCAATCCCATAAAAAGCCGTGCCCATTAAATTCAATCGGTATTGGAGTTACCTTTTTCCATAGCCTACTCATCGTCTGCTCCTTTCCACGGCTTCGGCAGAGGCATCCATGCAAGGACATTGCCATCATCGTAATGATTTATCCATTCGCTATGCCACTCTCCATTTCGGTACTCGCCTATGTCAACCCCCCATTCCAATGACATCAACACTTCTGTGTTCTCTTTTGGCAATCTCTCGCTACAAGGTATCCACTCCCCTTGCGGTCTGTCTGCGGAAGGAATGTCTTTGATGTTCAGATTCGGAACTCTTCCTGCAAGCCAATCGTCTATCGCTTTGTAGACATCAGACCGTCTGATTAAGTCATCACTCATCGGTTGCTCCTTTCGGCATCACTTTGCACCCCATAATTTCCCCGTTCTTTATTCGCTCTATAGTCAACTCACATCTCATAGCAGACAGCTCTCTTTCTTGTTTGAAGAACACTCTTAGCCAATCGTCGTTATTCTCTTTATAGCGTACATACCATATCAAATTGCTGATAATTAAAATTGCAAAAGTGACTGCTGTGACTACAATCATTACTTATTCCTCCCGATACAAACACCAAGTAGAAATACTGGCAATATCAATATCAATCTGTTTAGCACTTCAAGCAAATAGTCACTCATCGTCTGCTCCTTTCATCCCGCCCAATCTCATGTACGCACCGTTCCTGTCACAATATGCGTCTCCGCTATCGACATGGAAACAAGCACACTCTTTCTCCATGCAAGGCATGAAATATTCGTTATAGTAAAATTCACCCGATACAGTCAGCGATGCTCTGCGTTCACCATGTACTCGGTATGGACAAGGTTTTAATTCATTCATCGTCCTTCTCCTTCCACTTTCTGTATATCTCCTCTGCTCTTTCGTCTGCATCATGCGCCATGACCATGAGTGCGTAGCAGGTCACAAGCAGTATGCAGACCACCATCAGCAAAACAAATATGATCCATCTCATAATTCCGTTCTCACTTTCCCGACCATCTCAAGGGTCTTTGCTTTCTGTCTCTCTGCGTAGCCGGTAGCCACGATCCTGTCCCGGAAGCTCTCCATGTTGCGCTTACGTAGCTTGTACTCGTACTGCTCTATGTCTGTGGGGTTGTCATATGTTATCGGATATTCAAAGCCCAGATTTCGGCCCTGTTTCTCCCGGCATACGGGACACAGCTTTCTGTTGCCGTGTGGTGGTGTGAATACCGTACCGCACATGGTGCACGGTCTCGGCTCACAGTTTCTTTTCTTGTGTTTGCTCATCGGTTCCTCTTCCTTGACTCACTTATCTTGTGGAGCTTGTAGCCCCGGATCAGATCGCTCTGTCCTGCTTCCTTGTCTGCATTCTGATAGCACTTAGCGCACCACCATTCAGTCTTTGAGCCGATGCTGATCGGGACCATCCAGTACTCGTCATCCTCTTCACCGCATATGCAGCATGTCTGCTTCACGACATACCACCTCCGTCGAAGTGATCCGCGTTATCATCCCATCCGACGTTCTTCGCATAGCCGAGAATGTATTTGAGCCCGCTTTTGACCTTTATGCGCTTGTCCCTGACTTCTTCAAAGACCTTGTCTATCAGCAAGCCTCCGCTGTTGGGAAACTTGTCATACAGAACATCGATGTCCTCAGGCGTGAGCCTTTTCCAGATATTAAATTCATCATCGCATTTGTAACGACCACCACCGAAGCCATTGTCGTTGTCATGTTCATTGTCATTGTCATTGTCATTAACATTTACATTGTCATTTACATTAGGTTTCTCACTTGAAAACCTATGGTTTTTAGTTTCAAAACCTATGGTTTTTTCATCAGAAACCAATGGTTTTTTAGGTCTGCCTCCCTTTTTTCCGTTTTCATATCTCTGATTATTTGCCTCTATCTGTGGAAAAATGACTTCCATGATTGCCGCGATGACTATGTCGTCATTGCTCGGCTCTACGCCGTCGAGCGCATAGTCGATTATCGCCTCGTAGAGTGCAAGCCTCTGATCCGGCGGAAGTTTCTTCGCAGATTTCACAAAACTTCTGTAAAATACAAAACTGTCTCTCATTACCTATCCTCTCCGAATCGTACTTCCGCGCACGGCCTTACTCCGTATTGCTTTGTGATCATCAGCGTTGTGACCTGGCAATCGTCCTCGTATGCAAAGCCGTTCAGCGCATCAAGTATGCTCTTCGCTATGTTGTCCACATCCCCGTTTCTGCTGAGCGGTACGATCTCGCCTTGCTCCGCCTGGGCGCGTTTCTTCTTTGACCACGACTTCGGGATCGCCTGCACGATATGAATGCAGACCCATACCGGCGTATCCTTGCCGAACGCGGGATAAAAGCCCTGATATGAGGAGCGAAACTCATTCAGTACCCGCTCCTCATAATCCTTCGTGCGTTTCGGTGTATATGCTCTGCGTCCACTGATGCGCGGTCTTTGCTTCGGTACTGCCGCACCGTCCACAGTGAATCTGATCATGCCGCCTCCTAAAAAGGTATGTCATCTTCCGCTGCACTAAAGCTGTCAGGCATCTCTGTCGATGCCAATGGCCTCGGCGCCGCGTTCTTCAGCGTTTTCAGTTTCGGTATCTTGTAGCCACCCTTCTGATTTTCTCCGGCTCTGATGCGTGCTGTTGAGCAAATATAGCTGACGTATGGTCTTGTGTAGACCGTGCCGCTGTTGCTTTCAGCCTCTTCATCACCGACCACCACTCCGACGAATTTGCCCTTCCATGTGCGCGGATCTGACAGATTGACGTTGTCGTTGCTTTCCGCCAGCGATGTCTGAATACCGCCCACCTTTGACAGCAGCCAGTCAGGAGAGTCCTTAGAAGGCTCGGCAAACCAGTATGTCAGCCACCTCTCTTTATCGGCTCCCTGATTGTTCTTCTGATAGAGCGCCATGCGCTCGCCTTCGGCAATGTCCATCATGATCAGATGTGCCGGCTCGCTGTGTCCCGCCCATGAGCGGTCATCGACGTCTATGATCTTGGCGATGTAGCCTCCTGCCGGCAGTACGTCGAACTGTGTCGGCTGTTTTGCGTATGATGTGAAATCCTGCATTATTTGTCCTCCTTTGATAGGTAATATTCTTTGATTGCCTCCATCTGCTCGCTTGGTATCGGTTTTTCAAGATATTCCTCCAAGCTGCCTATAGGGTCTCTTGGTCTTGCACCGTAAAAATGATGAAACTCTTTGTGGCAGTTAGCGCAAAGGCAAACGCATTTTTCAATCTCGCTCTCGATCAGTTTGGCGTCCCTTGCACAGTTTGCCCCGATTGAAATCAGTTTTGTTTCGGGGTCTATGTGGTGATATTGAAGAACGTAGCCCCTTGTTTCGCCGCATTTCGCGCATGGCGGTTTTGAATTGTTCAGTAAATCTTTGCGCGCCATTCTTTTGAGTTTGTTTTTAGGATTTTGAAAGTCCCGAGCGTATTGGCGCCTTTTTTCCATATATTCAGGATTTTCTCTGTCGATGGCGTACTGATCTCTTTGCCTCTTGTTGATGCGCTCCCGATTTTTCTCCCTTGTTCTGCGAGCGATTTCTTTAGTTAGCTCCGGGTAATTATCTCTGCGACTTTGGGAGTATTTCCGCGCACAATCCTTACACTTGTAATCGCGCCCGTCCTTGCTTGCCTTGCGAATGTAAAACTCGTCAATCGGCAGTTCTCTGCCACATTTAGAGCACACCTTTGTCATTAACGCCCTCCCATTCCATAGTAATCACGAATAGTGTCGTCCACGAATTTTAAATCATTGTCTATTGTCTCGGTTTGAAACATTCCGAGCGGTGACTTCACACAGTCGGCTCCGTTTGTCTTGGTGCGGAACTTGTACTCGCCGCCCTCGTAGACCGACTTCAGCACCGTTGTGAACAGCCCCTCGATGCAGACCTTCTCTGACAGCAGTTTGCCGACCGTCATCGGCCTCTCATAGCCATCACTGTCCAGCTCGGTGTGCATCATAATATAGACCGTGATGTCATCGCCCAGGTTGTCCACTTCGTCGAGCAGCGTCGTGAAGTTGGATGCCATGCGCGTGAACTTGTCGTATCCCTTCTCGCCGGCTGTTGCCATGAACTCGGTCGACATCAGATAGTTCGCGTCGTCGATGACCAGCACCTTTGCTTTGGCGTTTCTGATCGCTTTTAGCGTGTTTGGGTATCTGTTCATCGTCTCCGGCGTGAACTTCGGCTCATAGACCGGAATATCGGTTCTGAACGGCATCTCCTTGCCTACGCAGCTGATGATGCCGACCTCGCCCTTCTTGAAGTTTCTCAGGCTTGTTGATTTGCCGCTTCCGGAGCGGCCCAGTATCAATACTTTCTTACTCATTATTCGTAACCTCCGTAAAATGCGCTTCTCATTGATTTGATTTTGTCCTCGATGGCTTTAGCTTTTTTCAGTTCTTTTGCTGCGTACAAATTAAAGCAGTGCTCATCGAACCCGTCGCCCCTTTTCGGTCTGTAATAGCCGTCGCCGTCGTTGATGATGTAGTCGCCGTTATTGTTGGCGTGTTCTATCAGCATCCTGAGCATTCTGTCGACGCTTGGGTTTTTTGGTCTCTTTATAGGCCTGTCATACTTGCCAATCATGTCGAACAGCATTTGTGCCATCTGTTGATTTTTGCCTCCCGGAGTGTTACCATTACCTTGTCTCTGATGGTGCGGTAATTCCTCCGGGAATGCCGTACTTTTTTTATTCGTCTGTTTCATAGTCCTCCTCGTCGTATGTGTCATACTCGATGTCTATTGAGCCTCCGCAGTGCGGACAGTTTGCGAATGTCCCGTAGTGTCTGCCGGCGAACATCGAGCCTACTCCGTAAAGCTCCTCGAAACATACCGTCTCGTAGTTCGGCTCCTCAAATACTCTTCCGCACTCAGGACACTTGTACATAGTCGTCCACCAGGCTCAATGCCTTTCTCTTCCACTTCTCGACTTCGGCCTCAAGCTCTGCGATCTTGTCCTGTGCTGCCGTATCGTGCTCCTTGAACCACTTTTGCCACTTTGCGTTTTCTTTGATGAGCTTCGCATTGCTCTCTCCTGCGAACGCCAGCTTTTTCTCAAGCTCTTTGATGCGGTTCAGCAGGTGCTCCTCGCTGCTTGTTGCAGGTCTCATATCATGCTTTCCCATTGCTTACCTCCTATGCAGTTAAAATTGTTGTCATTACCATGAAGCCGAACGCGAACCATGCCGCCGCGCAAACTGTCCATCCAATAATTGTCTTAATCATGTCTATGCCTCCTCTGCTGTTGCCGCGTCTTCGATTGGTTCGAAGGCAATCGTGACCTCCCTGACGCCGCCCTCGAGCAGCATCTCTGCCGCTCTCTCTGCGTCCTCGAGTGTTGTGAATGTGAGTACCACCGAATAGCTGACCCTTACCTTATACATTGTTGTCTCCTTTCTATGCGTTCGCATATTCTCTGATTTTCTTGATGACTTCGTCCTGCTCGCGTCTTGACCATTCGACCTCGTTCAGAAGCCTTGTGATGGTCGGCGGGTCCTTTTCAAGGATCTCGCTCAGCTTCGACTGATTGATGCCGGCCTTCGCCATCTCGACGCGCACTCTTTCGTTTTTCAGCATTTTTGCCTCCTTTCCTCGCTTTCCCAATAAGCAGCGCACACCCTTTTATTCAGATTGACGCTGACCATGCCGTATCTTGTGCACTTGCCCCACTTGACCCTTGCGTCGATGTTGCCATATATGTCGACCACTCTGTCGCAGAGCGGGCAGTCCTTGCAGTGCGGGCACTCGCCCTGGAGCTCGTGCTCCTCGATGATGTCCTCAGGTTCCTCAATGAGCTTGTTGTAGGTTATCCAGAACACATCGCCCTCGCGCTCCCATGACGGATTGACATAGGCGAGCTCGTTCATTCTCTTATTGAACTTGAGAACGGCCTCCTGACGCGTTCTGCCCTCAACACATTCGACCTGCGGTATTGTTGTGATTTTCATTTCATTTGCCTCCGATATAATAAAAAAGAGAGTTCCTTGTCGGAACTCTCTTAATATATCCCTCAACTATTCCGATTTAGATTTTAATGAAAAAAGTCATAATTTAGAGAAGAGTTCCTGATGCAATTATAACACTTCCTATATGTTTTGCAATACCCTTGCACAACATTTACAAATATTTGTTTCACGCCCTATTTTGCGTTTCTGCGTCCTCATATATCCTATATGTAGAATTTATCGGCTATGCGGATAAAGTCGCTCAAAACGCAAATAAACGCCTTTCGCAGCCATCGCGATCGCACATGACAGACCCTCAAAAACGCAAAAGAACCGGAGCATTTCTGCCCCGGTTTTCTCTTGCGTGTAGATTATTAGAAAGGAGGTGAAAGTATCTGTCGCCTTCCCAGAGCGACCTTACTCGGTCTCGGAGCCTCCGTCGAACCATTCCGGCTTGAGTCCCCGGCTCTTGCACCACTTACTGAATACTGATGTCATGTACCAGTTGCCCTTAAGCTTCACAAAGTAATGCTCAGCGATCTTAAGTATCTCCGTCTCCTCGTCCGGCTGCATCAGTATCAGCAGAAGAAGCTGAGTCCTGAGCCCATCCTTCTCGAGTTTTTTCAGAGTGCCCTTAAGGTTCTTCTTTGTGTCCCAGCGTGTGATCAAAAACTGCACCAGAGCAAAGAATCCGTTTGATGCAAGGATCGCAAGGATGATCGTTGTTACTGTTGTTCTGTCCATGACCTCACCTCACTTCAATCTCACGATGGCGATGATTTTCCGCTTGCCATTGTAAGCATAATTCCCCCAGTATCCCTTTTTCCTGTTCTCGGCTGAATGGTTATCCCATACGATAGGATTTGAGCCATTCCACGCGCCGTTGAGGATAAGGATGTGCGAGCCGGCACCAGAGTCGTGCTTGTCTCCTACCATTACGATGTCCCCTTCCCTCAGATTGTTTCTGTAGCCCGCGAGAGTAACATCGCCCGGGTAGATGACTTGCATCTTGCTGTTCTGGCCGTAAACCTTACCCTTCTCGTCGTGCCATACATATTTACCGCTCGGAAGGATGCCTATCCGCTGAAGTACACAGGCAACGTATGTGACGCAAGTGCCTTTATATTTCGATTTCGGTATGGTCGGATTCGATTCCCACTCATAGTGATAGTTCTTCATCCACTCAGCCTGATCGACACACGCATCCATTTCCTTCTGGATCAGAGTCTTTTCAGGATACACAGCTTTCTTGCCCATGTTATCGTTGAGGAACTTCTGTAAGGCTGTCACCGAAACCTTTCCGAAGATTCCGTCATCCTGACCTTTGGCAAGATAGCCCCCGGCGATCAGTTTTCTCTGTAAGCCCTTGCTTGTATTCGATCCCCACAGACCGTCAGGATCAGACAGCCCGAGCCACTTCTGTAGTGCCGTTACCGTTGGCGAGCCTTTGCCGTACTCATATGCCGTCAGAGCCGGAACGTATTTCTGAAGATTCTCGCGGATAGTGATGCCGTCTGTCATCGTTACACCGAGATACTTCTGAAGATGTCTGACTGTGTTTATGCCACCCACTCCATCGACGGACAGCTTCGCATCGTCGTAGATCGGTGTAGTTCCGTACAGCTGCCCGGTCAGTTTGCCGGACCATACTCGGAGCACATCGTTCTTCATGTTCTCTTCGTAGGTTATCCAGCCGTTACGGAGCGAGCTGTTTGAGTATGAGTCTTTGACATAGAGATGGTGCTTCTTGTCTCTAAACTTGTAGCTAACAGAACAGACGAAATGTCCTCCGCTCGTCCAACGTACACCCTTAGAGCCTCCGCTACGAGATCCCATCAAATAAATAGCCACCCTGTCGCCCTTTGCTAATTCTGTCCAAAGAGTCGACATTGTGGCGTGTTCCTTGACCTCAGTCAGTCCGTAGTGAGCCATCATTTTAGGGATGCCCGAGAAGTATGTCCCGTCTCCGTTCGGTGCCGCAAACTGTTTGCAGTAAGGCTGGATCGTGGCCGGTGTATAGGTCTTATACCGCTCCATCTCGATGATGATGTTTGCGATCGAGACCTCCCCACATCCGCAGTTCCGAATGTACCACGGTCTTTGAGGATAGCCGAGGCCTCCCCATCGCGAATCGGTCTGCATATATTTCGTTTTATTCATCGACCTCACCGTCCTCGATATATTCCATGCCCTCGATGTCTACCGGCTGGATCTGATAAAAGTCTTTGCTCGATACTCCGATGATCGCCGCGATGAAGAGGCCGATTGCTGAGATCGTAGCTCCGATGTTGTCATAATACGGAAGGCCCCAGATCTTGCCGACCGTCAGGACGAGTGTAGCCGATGCCGGTATCACCACCAGCGCGACCCATTTAAGGATGTCATAAGTTTTGTTGTCGAGTTTCATAATGTTCTCCTTATGCTATGCGTATTGCTCTTAGACGTGCAGCGTTTACGTCAACAGCACTACTTGTTGAATGAGATGCGGTCAAATAATATGTCTTTTCTACAGTATGCGATACAACCAGCGACACATTCATTGCTGTCTGCTGTCCTGTGACTGCGTTGACCTGTTCGCCGGCATATTCGTCCATCGTTGCGAAGGATGTGTCTCCGCTGTTTGGGCTGAGCACGATTGTTCTATAACCTATCGCGTTCGTATTGAAGCGAAGCTGCGCCTCTATTACCCACGACCCCGCCGGGAGCGTGATGCTCACGATGTCTGTTGAGGTGTTTGCCGGCACGCTCTTTGCCGATGAGATCCTTGTTGATCTGTAAGCACCGATTTCTGTCGTGTGTCCTTTGCAGAATATCCCGCCCGTCTTATCTACAACAAAAGCGTTCTTCCTGTTTGTGTTGCTGGTGCCGTCCCCGATTATGAAGTATGCGTCTGACGTTTCCTCGTTGAACTCGCCTCCGACAAACTGATAATTTCCAGCTGCTTTCGTTCCGTGTCCAGTAAGGAACCCGTAAGCTCCACCCTCTTCTGCGACATCATGCCCGAAACGATAGAACGGTGTGCTCATTGTGATTGTTGAGCCGAGAGCGATGTTTTTCTTATACTGGTAAGTCCATCCGCTTGGTGTCGGACGTGAGGTGGTTACTGTTACAGTGTGATCCCCGTCATAAGTGGCATAGGTTTGACTTGTGTCGCTTGTGCCCTTTGTAAATGTCGACGTTGTGAAATATGTTCTTGATTCTGTCCCTTTTGTAAACAAGTAGTAAACCCGAATATAGAAGGTTTCTCCGCTTGCTATGGATGCCCACTTGCTTTTGAGATTTTTATCAGTAGACAGATTTATTGTCAGAGCATCTACGGCTTCAATAGTCTTACTTTTGTACTCCCTTTGAGACAGCTCGCCGCCACTGTTTGTCACATCAAAGAAGTCTCCGACGGTGATGCCCTCTTCACTGAATGTAGCAAGCTCGTCAAGTCCGTCTCTGATCGCTATGCCGTTGCTTCTGGCGAGCAGATTGCCTCCGCTCGGAGCTGACTCGAACTCAGCCTGTGTCTTTTCGCTGATGTGCGCCCCGGTATCATCGCCACTCGATGTGAACCAAAAATACTGAGCCGTATCATCTGCGATCTGCTTTGCCTCGTCAGCCGTAGCCTGTGCGCTATCGATATTCGTATTCAGTTTGTCATCATTTATGACAGTGCTTTCTGCTGTTAATTTCATAAAATCACCTTTCTTTTTGGTTCATTAAACTCGCGTTTAACTTGGCAGGGCATAAGTTACTGTAAAGCCTTGACGCTTATTATCTTCACAGGTAGATGAGAGTCGAATTGCTCCATCACTCATCACTTGCACTTGACCGTAAGTAATGTTCCCATTATTCACATATGGGAGGAAAAAATTAAGGCTCACTATAGGTCTAAACCCTTCCGGGATTTTCGCTATCTCTGTAAAGCTACTTACTTGTTGAGTCGTGTTCATTGCAAAGGTAAGCGTAACAACATTGCCAGCGCGTCGCACATAGCTCCACGACTCTAAAGTACCGACATTCGATGTAAGTTGCCCGTATGTTTTACTATTTAGTCCAGATGGTGCTCCATGAAGAACCATCGTAGTATTGCAGAGCAAGGGCACCATTTCTGCCGAAGTTGATTTTGTAGCGAGTCGTAGTTCCGGTATATATCTGAATATTTACGGAGTCGCCTTGATTGTTGTTAGCATCAATTACCACTCTTGTGGCCAATGTGCAGAGAGTCAGTTTACTATTTAAAGAAGGCGTACAAACGCAACTCGGAGCGCCCAGTTAGTAGTATTGGAAACAGTTATGGTTACTCCAGATATGCTAAAAGTTCCTTCTGCAACAGCACGGATTTCTGCTATCTCCATAGAGCTTCCATAGCCAGAAGCGACATACATTCCTCGAGTTCGGAGTGTTGCTCCCATAAAGACAAGAACTCCATGTCCTGCGATTGTCATTGTCTTGCTTGAACCTATGGGAACTTCTATTGTTTGAAGATTTACAAGACTCTTACTATTTAATGAATCAAGTGCGCTCTTTACGCTCTGGCTTGATCCTGCCAAACTTGAGCCGGTGTAATTCTCGATGATCTTCTTTGCCACGTCGGACACAAGTTGTTTGTACGACACATTGTCCGTTCCCACTACCCTGATAAAATCGTTTACAGTCAAAGATGACTTCTGCGCTAAGTCTTTTTCGTAAGTATCCGCCATGTTAGTATTCCGTCCTTCCTAACAGATATGCACCTGTCGATATTCTTAACTTGTTGCCAGTGTTGGTTAAAAGGTTTGCATAGTGTCTGCGTGTCCAGATGCAGTACACTGTCTCACCGTAACTGATAGAGCTCTTCGGCAATGTCAGAGATGTGCCGTAATTGATATACTCATGGCCGTTCGGTGTCTGCCTATACCACTCAAAGTCCTCTGCTGGATAGTCGCCTGAGCCAATAGTCAAATACTTGCCGTTCTGCATGAGCTTAGCGATGAACACAACGTCATTTGAAACGTAGTTCGTCTCGATCGTCAGCACTGCGGAGTTGAGCTGGTCTATCAGATCGCTCAAGGATTTGTCTCCATTGAACACGATGCCAGTACCGCCGATGTTTATCGTATTGCTTACCGGGTCGAACACGATGTAAGCCGTATCGCTCCCGATGTACTGCGGTCTTGTCGAGCTGAAGGTTATCGACTCGCCGAATGTCGCAACAAGTATGCCCTGTGCGTCATAGACCTTCATTCCGTCCGATGCGAGAAGTATCTTGTATGAGTTGTTGTCGTTTACCACCCACAGACCCGCATTGGTCAGAGCTAAGTGAGACGAGACATAATTCGCAACAGCTTCATCAGTTCCTGTCAGTTCATAATAGCCCTTGCTATGCGGATTACCTGTAGGATTGACTACAACCGCATATGTGTAGTTCGGTGATGATCCAGAACGTGTGAAGTAATATTTTCCCGGGACGGCCTCTGTATCTGAAGTTTTCGCATAAGTGCCATGCTCTGCTATCCAGTTAAGGACTCCCACAACATCTTCAACGACAGAAAGCTGAGTAAGTGCTCCATTCGCCGCCTTGTTTGCTGTAGTCGCATCTTGCTGAGCGTTATCTGCCGCCTGTTGTGCCGCACTTGCATCGAGCAGAGCTTGATCAGCTGAAGCCTGTGCGCTGTCAGCTGATGACTTAGCCGCCGCTGCATCTTGTAGAGCTTGATCAGCCGCAGTCTGTGCATTGTTTGCCGCAGTCTGTGCCTGTGCCGCCGCTGTCGATGCAGCCGAAGCCGCAGTCTTTGCGTCCTCTGCGTCCTGATAGATGCCGGTTAGAGTTGTGTGAGCTTCTTCTGCCGCTTCTTTCATATCGGCAAGTGTGTCACTCGCCTCTTCCGCTGTCGCATAGATGCCGTTGAGTGTGGTGCCGGCTTGTTGTGCCGCCGCCTCCATACCGGCAAGGATGCCATTTGCCAGATTAGCCGAGTTCTGAGCATCTGCCGCCGACTGAACAACTTTCATGTCGGATACACTGACATTGTTATTGTCTAAGCCCAGAGCCTGAGCGAGCGATGTCGATAGCGATCCGAGCTCCATCTCTGTGAAGCGTTCCTCAAGGACATCGTACACAGTCTTGACGATCTTGAACTTTGCAGAAGTATCATATGCCGGGAACACGACATTGATGGAGTCACACAGACTACACTTCATCAGCTCCGCATAGCTTTCATACTCCGGGCTGTCCTGAAGCCTTGTGAACTCGACCTTGATGCTCTGTGTGCCGGCAAAGACCCTGTTGCTGTCCATGAGCTGAGCAGCGAGAGTCTCAAGCTGTTGCGCTGTCGGTTTGTCCTGAAACTTGTCTGTAAGATTGAGCGGGACACAGTTCTCACGACCATCAAAAGAGACAACGCCGGTCTTGACAACGTTGCCTTTCACGACTGCATTATCGTCTCCGCCTACCCAGTATGGTATGCACGATGTGAATGTCTCGCTATAATCAACATCCTCATCGTAGCTCATAAGGTTGAGCCCGTATCTTATTGTCAAATTAAGGTTCTGCCCTCTTGAGCCCCATAGTTTGACCGTCCACTTGTCCCATTCGTACTCGCCGCCATAGCAGTCAAGTATTGAGCCCTCACTACCGCCAAGCATCTGACGCACCGAACGAGGCACACCGTCAGCCGCCGCAAACAGCCCCGTGCTCGTTTTGTTTGTCCAATAGTTGAATGGATTTGAAGGCTGAGCGTTTTTGAGAAGCGTGAACGCACTCGCAAGCGAATTGACATTCGTACCGCTTGCAGTCATTTTGCTCTGCCGGTATGAGATGTGGACAGCTCTGAACGTGACCACTCCGTCAATCGGTCTCGAATAAGACACTATGTCGAACGGCTGGATGTCATCTGTGTCATCATGGATGACTGCGATAATGCGACCGCACTTGATCAAGTCGTAATTTGCACCCGAAACAGGATATTGAAACTCACATTCGTAAATGTTGTTGCGTTCTTCTGTTACCGTACACGATATGATGTCCCGCAGTCTGCAAAGTCCATTCGATGTGAAAGCAGATTCATTTGAGTCATATAGAATTGGAATCATATCTTCCACCACCTCGGAGTAATCTTGAAGTTAGTTATCGTATTGCTGTATGTGATCACACTCGTTCCCGGTCGAAGTGTAGGCAGCTTCGGCGGGATCTGCACGGCATAGTTTGCGCTGGTGTAACTTGAACCGCTGTTGAAGTACGCTTCACCAATCTCAAGGTCGATGTAAAACGTATTATTTACGATGATGGTCGAATAGCCATTGACCTGTCCGATTGCTCCGCTGATGGCATACGTATAAGTTGCCTCATTACTGACTGTTGTCGCACTGAATGTGATTGTATTAGCACCATCATATTTCAGCTGTATAACGATAGGCCTACTGCTTGAAACATACCCGCTCTCAGCAGTCCAAGTCTGCGTATATCGATATGTCTTTGTTGCCGCTGTACCCTTCTTGAAGTTCTGTGCCGGTACCGTTGTCCTGAAATATGCTGACGTAGGTGTTGGGATCGCGCACTTTGTCGACCAGCTCTCCCCGGATTCAAGTTCGACCACCACACCTGAAAAGGTCAAGCCTGAGGTAAGCGAAACACTGTATGTGATATTCGATTCGCTCACATGGATGTTGTCGCCTGTATTGAGATTGCTCACATCAAGCGTGATCTTTGCCATATCCGCAGTTTGTGCCGCAGTCATATTCGACTTGCTGAATGGCGCTCCATTCGACAGCAGTATGTCTCCGATCGGAACAGACGACACCACTATCGGCACTCCGCCGATATATATGTTGCCATGTCCTTTGCACTCCATCAGCGGACTCGACCCGAACCGAGTCGGATTCGTCAGCGTCTCGCCATCGACAACAGCCTGAGCAGTTTCCCCGCTCGTCAGCCATCTCTGCGGTTTGCAGTCAAAAACAATGTTGAATTGTCCCGCCTTAAGCTGTGCCGGTTTGACCTCAAGGCCGCTCTTATATATCGCCATTCGGTACTCGTCCGGATTGTAGTCGTCTGTCAGACGGACGTATCCGCTGCGAGAGCACAAGAAATTCCTGAAATCAGAAACGGCCTGGGCAAAGTCAGCTTCGGTCTCGGCAAAGATACCGGCCGGATAACTGACTTCTATGTTTTGAAAGCGCCCTTTATCGAGTGCGAATGATCCGTTTCGCCCCGGAATCGAAACCATTTCGACATCGCGTTCCGGAGCATTGTAAACAGCTTCGCCTGTAATATAAACGCCATAATTACGCGAATCCTCGCCATCAAAAATGAGCGACTTGTAGATCGCTCCTGTTGGTATTACTGCCACGCCAGCCTCCTTTGATTCGTTTCTTTGATAAGAATCCGCTTGACCTCTTCGGCTATCTCTATCGGATTCTTATTCGCTCCATTCACGTTTATAACAATATTCGTCTCGCCGTTCAGATTATCGAGCTTGTCCCAGAACTTATCGAGAGGAACGACAGCCTCAGGACCAGCCTCTCCGACACCGATCAAAGACGCAGAGTCGAAAATACCACCGTTTGCGTACCAGCTGACAGATATGCTCGGCTTTGTTCCTTTTCCTCCAATTCCGAACGGTGGGGATCCGCTTACAGAAAAGTGTGGTAGTTTCAAATTGCTGAATATCTTGCCGACTTTCAGAGGGAACAAGTTTTTAAGTCTGTTAACAATTCCCTTGACCGTATCTAATGCGGTTTGTATCGGCCTTGTAATAGCCGACTTGATTGCGTTCCATGCGGTCGAGGCTGTGCTCTTGATTGAGTTCCACGCCGATGAAAGTATATTTTTCCAGCCGTTGACTCCGTTGCTTATAAACGTCTTGATTGCGTTCCACACGGTCATTAATGTGGTTTTGATGCCGTTCCAAACAGACGTGAATGTTGTCTTTATGGAGTTGA
>Ga0326511_10002485_pt1 | contig 14946 bp, 29 predicted proteins | sample 0_2496_0518_D_FD_203701 | JGI IMG/M metagenome (GOLD analysis project Ga0326511, IMG submission 203701) | Bovine rumen microbial communities from UC Davis, California, United States - 0_2496_0518 | ecosystem: Host-associated > Mammals > Digestive system > Stomach > Rumen | place: USA... | reverse complement strand
GCAGATGGAACGGCTAGAAAGGGTTTCCATTTTCGTCAAACCTCTTGAAGTTCTCAACCAACTCTTCGGAGAGGTAATAACTTTCGTCCACCTTCTTCTCGATAAAGTCTTTTAGGCGGTATTTCAGTTTTTGCTTCCTTGGGAATGTGTATGACGCTTTACCTAAGATCGAGACCATAAAGCACCTCTTTCGGTTTTGCGGTATTCCGTAATTTTTGGCATTGAGAATCTTCCAATAGTTCGTGTAGCCCATCTTATGAAGAGCGTCTAACCATTCGTTCCACGGTTTATCATTATTAGCACCGCAAACGGCTGGGACATTCTCCATCAAGAGAACTTGGGGCAAACAATCTAGTTCTTTGCACTCCAATAGGATTCTCTCGACTTCCCAAAGAAGCCCCGACCTCGTTCCGCTTCCTTTCTCCATTCCCTTTTGCAACCCTGCGTTTGACAAGTCTTGGCAAGGGAAAGAGTAAGTAAGCACATACGCGTTTCTATCTCTCTCTCTTATATCCAAATCTTTTGCGTGCAACCGTGATACATCGGGGCAGAAGTTTTTGTTGGCGATCATTCTCCCTAACAACTCCCTAGCCCACTTTTCCCCTTTGGCTTTTAATTGCTTCTCCGTCATAGGTTGGCAATAATCATTGGACACGCCCTCAATTCGCTTTAAAACCTCGTCATAGGACAAATTAGAGGTATCACAGACTTCTCCATTGTGGTGGATAGCGTTGTAAGCGGTGATGGATTGCCAAGACCATTCGCAAGTCCGCCAACACTCGAAGTCGGCTTTTAGGATTTCAAGGGCTTTCGCTTGCGCACCAATTCCAGCAAAGAACTCAATCAAGCGGATATGCTTTGGGAGTTTCTGCTTCTCGTAAGTCGCTTCAAACAAATTGATTTGCTCAAACATAACTCACTCCTTGATGATCTCCCACATCTCCTCGTCCCTTAATTCGAGAATGTCTTGAATCTTCTTCCAGACTTCTAACTTGGCGTTTGAAATGCCGTTCTCGATCTTGTAATACGCCTGCTTGCTGATTCCGATTTTCTCCGCCATCTCACAGAAGCCGATACCGAGGGAAATTCGTTTTAGTTTCAATTTCATTCGTTTCATAAATACTCCTTAAAGCCCATTGATTGTGGCTCAACGGGCAAAGCCGACATTTAGAGGTAAATCTCTTCGACAGATGATTTCTCGAAGAATAAACCTTGTTCTTTGAGCATTTTAGCCATCTCTTTATCGCTAAAGCCAATTTGTCCAGAAGCGAACTCGTAAACCATTTCCCCGTCTTTCTCGTAGGAATGGAGTTTGAAGTTATCCTCTAGGTGCTTCTTGTGGCTCTCGCTCATAACACCGCCCCTTTGGGCAAAACAGGCGGAGTGCAAGAAAAGGTAGCCGTCAAGATGGACAATGATCGAGTTAACTCTCATAGCACTTTCTCCTTTCTATCTACCATTATACGCTTCTATATACATTCGTAAACTAAGAGTTTACATAGGGCAACTAAAGAAAACCCCCTAATGGGGGCTTGTGAGTAAGTCGGCAACCTCGAAGCATATCAGCACGAAGCAATAGCCAGCCATCAACCCGATCAAGAGGACAACGGGCGAAGCGAGAACGGCTAAGAGGATAATGAGCCAAAGGGGGACAGAGACGATCATTCAAGTTCCTCTTTCGTTATCGCCCAAGTCTTGCCGTATTCATTGATTTTTAGATTGTCATACCATTCACCAGCGTAAATGAGGACTATCGCATTTTCTTCAAAGTAATAAAGCGCAATGCAATCCGTATCGTCTACCTTAGATATAGTTCCGTCCGAGTATTTTTGGTAATAGGGTTGCTTCGTAACTTTCTCGCACAATTCCTCGATGTCTTCTAACTTGCCGAGTTTCGATGCTACATCGCAATATGGTGCAAGTGGCTCATAGCCACCTGAGAACAAATCGTCTTTCTTCGTAAGTCTCATAACAACTCCTTTTCCAATTCTTTTATGATTGCTTTGGCGTGGTCAATATCGTCTTCGAGTTTCTTTTTGGAAATCTCTTCGCACTCTTCTTTCGTGGCGTATAAGTCCGAGCAATGAAGGGGAGGGAAAATCTCGTAATTTAAGCCAAGAACATTGACTTCTTCTATGATTTCTCCATCTTCGTCAAGCGCTAACGAAATGTTTTTTATTTTCACTTTGACTGGTTTGGAGAAAGACCAATAATGCCCCTCTGCAAATTCTTTTGTTTTGCTACCGATTACGAACACCTCTTTGCCGACATATCTTGGCAAATCTTCAACTTTAATCATAACAACTCCAACTCCCCTTCATCGTTCAGTTTTGCGACATAGATAATGCCTTTGGCGGTCGAAATCGCGCCATAGACATCGAAGTTTCGCCTGTCTTCATCGTGCAGGACATACTCCCAAGTAACCACCATAGGGTTGCCTAACCCTACCTCAATGAAGCAGTCGCATAGGTCTTTGATGGTGTCGGCTTCGTTGATGACATTTTCTTTTGGGTCTAATGTCTGGGAGTGCTTCCCACAAAGAATCATTCTCCAGCCGAGGTTGTCAGTTCCGAGGTCTTGGTAAATCGCGTCCTTCGTTCTGATGTATTTCATTTTTCGTCTCCTTTATCCAAAAAATCTAAGAACTTTCCCAATGCCATTCCGCCACTAAGTGTTCCGAACAATAACGCGAAGTTAAGGATCATCACCCCATCTTCGTCATTGCTAAACGAGAACACGATGACGCAACCTGCAATGAGAAAGGCAACGGATAGGGCGGAAAAGCCAATAGCGGTCACGGCATAGCGTTTCATTCTTCGTTCTCCTTCATATTCCTAAACGCTATCGCTTCGTCATAACAAGTCATCGTCCTATCGACATTCGCGAGCGTTAAGGTCTTGACATACTTAATGATGGTTTTGCCGTCCTTCTCCCGAATATCGGCTACTTTGTCTGCTGGAACGATGTCTCCATTCTTCATTACAAAGCATTTCATACATCGTCCTCAATAAGAACATCGCCATTCGAATATTTGACCCTAATCGGCTTTCGCTCGGTCAAGAGATATAAGTCCGCGAAGGTGTCACCCACCAAATTGATGTCCGCGAAGTCCTCAAAGAAGCCGTTGAATCGTTTTTGGCTTCCTCGTCCTGCGGTTATGGCGATCAAAACCTTAACCCTAAGTTTCCCAGCGTCCCCTAATTTAATGAGACGGCAGTTCATTTTCTTCTTGCGATAAATCTCGTAATCGCTCTCGTATTTTTTCGGAATAATCATTCTTCTTCGTCCTTTCCTTTTAATAAGTCCCCTATCCAAATGCAGAGGACAATGCCCCAGCAGACCGCGTAGGTTGTTGGAATTAAGCCTAAGATAATCAGCCAAATCGCAACGAAGAACGCTGTCAGATACAATATCCAATCAGGCATTTAAATCTGGGTGGTCGAGATAAGCCTCGATCCAGCCCCTCGCCTTGCTCCCGTCCTCAATCTCCTTTCCTTCCCTATCAAGGAGTTCCATTTGCCCGTGGTTCTTCGCTTTGCGTTGGATTGCCCAGAAGCGGAAGAGCCTCGATTCGATGGATTGCCATAGTTTGTCGAGATAAGCCTTGACCTCTTCTTCGTTCCCAATCCAATACTCGTTGTTGTCGGTGACGATGGTTTTGGTAATGCGATAATGCCAATTGATACCCTTCGCTCCGTTGATGTCCTTCCAGATGGCTGGGCAATGATCGTGGGAAGTCTCGTTCCACTCATACCCCTCTATTTCTTCGTAAATCTCCTTTTGAGAGGTTTTCTTGCCTTGCTCGGTATTTTCCTTGATAAGACGGTAGAGCGCCCATTGACGGGGCGTTAATTCAAATTGTTTCATTTTCCTTTTTCCCTTCCTTGAAGAATTTGACCTCGACATATCGGGTTTCGTCATCGGCTTCCACGAGTGCGTAGTAGAAACCTTTGTTCAATAGTTTCTCGTCACAGATTTGGTAGTGGCGGAACGCTTGCATATAGGAATCGGAGCATTCTTCATAAACCCCCATCTCCTCGCACTTGTCTTGAACATCGTTGTCCGAGAGGTTATCCCATTTCGGGTTTTGGTAGCCACCGATCAAGTCCAATTCGTCCGATGAACAAGTCATCACTCCAAAGCCTTTCATCTTTCAATGTCCTTTCTGGCGAATCCGACCCAAGTAAGCGCGTCATTTAAGTCTCCTTTCGCGTCATCAATGTCCTTGATCGCTTCCATCTTGTCCTCGTCATCAACATCTTCTAAATCGTTGATTAGAAGCGCGATAGAAGTCAGACGGGTCATTTGTACCTTAATTCGCCTTTCGTCCTCTTTGATTAGTTCGATGATCTCGATTTTAGTCATAGCAATTTCTCCTTTCTAAAATGGTTTATCATCATCGTCATCATTTTGTTGTTGTCTCGATTTGATAAGATCATTGACTTGGATATATGCTTTTCGCTTTTGTTCCCAAGTCTCGTCAGAGACATCGAGAGAATCTAAATCATTATCTTCATCTTCTCTTTTATTCTCTTTACTTAGATTAACTTCTCTTATCTTTTCTTTACTTATATTATCTTGGGATACCACCTGTGGATACGAAGTGTTACCAGATGTGGATACAGATTGTAAACAGGGTGTTCCCTTTGTGGGGTCAAGGGTATAAATCCCATTGTCTTTTAAGTAGAGAAGAGACATATTCTCTTGGTATTCCGTGGGCTTATAGCGGTCTTTTGGGATTGAGTTATTCACTCTCCAATGTTTGATCGCTATCGTCCCGTCCTCGAACTTGATTAGGAACTTCTTAGCCAAGAGAATGTCGAAGTCATTTGTGTTAGCACCGATCAAGCGCATTACGCTCTTTGGGTTAGCCACAATCCCGTCATCGTCCGCTTCCGCATTGAGTTGGAAGTAGAGGGCTTGGGCACTTAATGGCATATCCAAGAAGAAATCGCTTCTTATGACGCTAACGCTCGTCATTCGTCTGTTCCTCATAGCACATACTCCTTTCTATTAACTATGATACTAGCGCTCGTATATTTTTCAAGCATAAGTTAAGGGGAGTTTTTGCGCTCCCCATTTTTCAGAAGGGTAGAGAATCATCGTCCATAGGCGTATCGTAGTAGGCGTTTTCGGGGGTGATGGGCTTCGGCTTATCGTTCTCTTCTTTCTTATTGAAGATGGTGACTTGCTCCGCGATCATCTCCCAAACAACCCTAGTATTGCCTTGCTTGTCTGTGTAGGAATGGCTTTCCAACCTACCCGACAATTCCGCCCTATCGCCTTTGTGGGCGTATTTTACCAAGTAGTCGGCAGTCTGCCCGAAGCACGAGAACGCGATGAAGTCCGTCTCCTTTTCTCCGTTGGCGTTCTTCCTTGCTCGGTTGACCGCGATGGTGGAACTCGCCACCGATGTGCCCGATAGGGTTTTCCGCAACTCTGGCTCTTTCGAGAGGTTGCCACTTACAACTAAGACATTCATATCATTCTCCTTTCAATTTGATTCTTAACTGCGCTTTGCAGTTTTGCGTCTTGGTGTAGGCTTCCGCGAGTTCTGGGTGCTCCTTTTTGAATTTCGCGGTGTCGATGACCTTTTTCACCATCGGGGCAACATAGGTCAGTTTGATGTTGTCGGTTTCGTAAGTGAGGATTCCGCGCTCTTCCATAACGCCCATAATGGCTTCGGTCACTTCCTTTTTCCGCGCTTCGGCTTCTTCCATATCGCGTTTGCATTTGGCGATGATCGCTTCCGCTTCTTGGATCGTGGCTAACGCTTCGTTGGGGATAATCGTAAGTGGCTTATATTCCCTCTTTTCTTGATAGCACTTAAGAAGTTCCTCGATTTCCTCTTTCGGCTTCAAGGGAACAGAAACGATCATCAACTCCCCGTCTACGAAGTGGAACGCTTGGGCAAAATCCGCCAAACTGCCGTTCAAGTAGTTATAGAGCGACAATTGCCAACTCACCGAGTTCTTATGAAGGGTAGATGTGGTCTTGATGTCCGCGATGTAATTGAAGCCATCGCATTTGAACATAAGGTCGCAAGTTCCAGCGATCAAATCATTATTGAGCATAAACTCGCTCTTGAAGTCGGTCGCGCCCGATTCCTCTCTCCACTTGATGAAACTTTGGAGTTCCTTCGTGAAGCCGACTTTGCCCTCTTTGAGATATTCCTCGATCTCTTTGTGAATGAGCGTGCCTTTGTCGGCTTTCGCCTTTAAGACTTCTTCATCGACCATCGAGTAGTCGGGGGAGATTTTCATCTCTTGGAGAAGGGTGGTGACCGAGACCAACTCCCGATCACCCAAGAAATACTTGTGCCCTTCTTTATCAAACCTAATTTCTGGCATTGTGCTTCTCCTTCATTTCTATGGCTTCCGCGAGGTCGAGATTCGTCAACTGCGCTTTATCCTTCCCTTTGTAGGTTGCAAGGCGGTCGAGCGAGATTCCCAAGTCGGTGCATTTCGCAATAAGGCGCGCTTTCTCGCGTAAATCTCCAACGGACGCGGAATTGGTCGGCTTGCCCTCTTTCGGCTCGTCAGAAGCGTTTTCTGGCAAGTCCTCGCCAGCATAAATGTATAAACCTAAGCCGTGACGGGCAACCGCCTTAGTCAAAGACCTTTGGATTGCCTTGTTGACATCAAACGATGTGATCCTTTCGAGGGGGATAGACTGATTTTTGTAATCCATCACGGGCAGGTATTCAATATGTTCCAAGCCCTCGATGGTCACCCCCGTCTTTACCCAAGCGGTCTTGCCATCGGTAAAGTAGTTCCAGCCGTCTTTGTTCTCGTAGATGGTGTAATTGGCTAAGGGGTATTTCTTTTTGACTTCCGCCCAAGCCCACGCCCACGAGAGATAGGTGAGGTTGTTCTTCTTCTCGGTGTGTTCGTTGACATTGATCTCGTTCAGAGTGTCGAACACGCTTTTAATCTTGTCCATCTAAGTTCTCCTTAATGATCTTCGTGTCCACTTTCAAGGCAGTAGACAACGCCTTTAGGTGCTTTGGAAAGGGTTTGCTTAACCCTGTCTCCCACCGATGTAGTGTGGCTCGGTTGACCCCGATCTTCTGCGCGAGTTCCGCTTGGGAGTAACCCCTAAGCACTCGCCATTCTCTTAAAGCGTTCTTCATTTCGCTCCTTTCCCACTCTCCATTTATTCGGGCTTGTGACCGACCTCGGCTGGATTAGGAAGGGGCTACTGCCCCAAGATGTCATTGATCTCCGCGATTCGGACGATTTCTTCTGCGCCCATAACCCCGTCCCTTAATCTGTCTCTCTCTTTAATGAGGTCTTCCCTTAAGGTGGCTAACTCCTCGGTGGAGAGTGCGAAGCGGATTCCATTGACGATCCCTTCGTAGTAGTCGCGCCTTTCGCCTTGCTCGAACTTCTCTTTCGCTTTGTTGATGATGTCCGCTAGTTTCATTTTTGTTTCTCCTTAGATGTGGAACATCACAAGTTTTCCTTCGTATCTGACTTGATACCAAGAGGTTTCCTCTCCCTTGATGACATTCCCTTCTTCGTCAAGGCGGTCATAGGCAAGGTGTCCATCGGCTTGAAGTCCACCAGCCAAGAAAGTGCCTTTTTTCCATTCCTCGCTCCAAGGGTCGAAGTAGGGGCGAATGATCTTCTTGTAGCAATCCATAGCATTTTCTCCTTTGCCTTTCGGCTTACCTAAATTATACACAAATGCAACACGCTTGCAACAAGAAAGTTACAAAACCGAAAAAAGAAAACCGCCCTTCCCAGAGCGGTCTTGATTTTCTGATCGGTCAATTCAATCTTTGTTTGCTCTCCTCACATTCTTTGTATAATCCCTGCAAATGGATTCGATCTTCCTCGTTTAATTGCGAAATGTGGAACGATCCCTTAAACCCATATTTCTTGAACATCTTTTCGATAAACTCGTCTATTTCTTTGATGATGTTCGCGGTGTCGGTTTTCCAACCTTTGCTCTTTAGATACTCGCCATATTTCACCATCTCTTTTTTCGAGCATTTGATTCCTCTTAAAGTCTGGGCGTAATTTTGCTTTTTCATCAAGCAATTCATCGCTTCTGGAACGATGTAACGGATAAGATAGACACCATTAAAGATGAATTGTTGTTCCTCTCCATCTGGCGAAGAATAACCTTCGATAGACACAATACCCTTTTCGCGTAGGGCTTTTGGCGATCTCTTTTCAAAGAAATCAATGGCTTGTTTTTTTGTCAGCATAACTTTCTCCTTGTCCCTTTGGACGCTCCCATTATAAAGCCGGTTGCAACACAAATGCAACAAAAAAGTATCAACAAAATAAAAAGATTTAAAAAACGCTCCGTGCAGAAGCGTTAAAATTCTATCTGGCGGAACTCGTCCCACCGCCACCGACCTTGCGCGATTCCCTCTCGCGTGGGGTCTTTTTAACTAAAGTAGTAATAGAATAGATCGCGCAGTTCTATCCCAAGAACATTGGCGAGCAACGGAAGCATTTTCCTACGGGGAGCGACACGCTCCTTCTCCCAACGCCAGACGGTCATCTCGTCAACCCCGATCGCTTCCCCCAATTGGCGCATTGAGAGTTTCTTATTTTTCCTTGCCCTTCTTAGATACGCCCCGAACTTCATTGATAGCCCTCGCCAATAGCACGAAGAATGCTTCTATATCCGCGTCATCGGACTTCTTAAGGGCGCGAATGATCTCTTTCAATTTTCGTTTGTTTTGCTTGTTCATAAGGCGAGTATACAAAAAATGTATAGAAAAAACAAAGGGCTAAAAGGGGTCTATTACAAGTAATAGGGGAGAAAAAGGGTGGTTTTGCGTTGTGTATTAAGTGTGCTATTCTTAGAAAGAAATGGCGAAAGAAAACGATAAACTAAACCGACTGAAAACCGCGTTCTCGCTAGGCGCTCCGCTAAAGACCGCCTTGAACTACGCTGGTGTTTCGTTGTCCGAGTATAGATATTGGGAGAAGGTGGCGAACTCCGTCTCCTACTGCATTGAGAAAGAGGGGGCGAAGAAACTCCAAGGCAAGAAAGATGTCCTCGCAAGGATTAGGAAGGAGACCCACGAGGAAATCGCGGAGCAGGAAGCGCAACCAGACCCCGAATTGGTGGCTCTCTATCTTTCATCGGGCATTTTCAAAAGGGAAGCAAACGAAATCTATAACATCTTCCAAGAGTGTGAGAAAGCCAAAACAAATTCGGTTATCCATCACCTTAAGAGGGTTTCGACCTCAACCAACAACGCGGAGATTTCAGCGTCCGAGTGGTTCTTGGAGCGCGCCCTACCAGACGAGTTCGGCAAGCAACAGGAAGAGAAGCCAACACCCATCAAGCCCGTTGAAATCAAATTCGTCAATTCCAAGTCCGAGGAATCTCTCAAACGCATTGAAGCGTTGGAGAAGGAATTGTCGGGAGAGGGCAACAAAGCGTGATTCTCATACCAGAAGCGTTCCGCGATTTGGTGGAAGGGAAGAAAAACGATTACCTCTATTATGGCGGTCGAGTGGGCGGTAAGTCGAAGAACACCGCGATCATCGCAGTCCTTTTAATGCTCCAAAACCCATACCACGATGTGATAGTGGCGAGGGCTTCTTATGGTTCTCTTGGCGATTCGTCTTATGAGGAGTTCGACCAAGCGTTGCAGGAGATGGGAGAAGATATTTATAACCTTTTTGTGTTCAAGAAGTCTCCATTAAGGATCGAGCGAAAAGACGGGACGGGCAAAATCTATTTCATTGGCTATGGTGGCTCTAATATGTCTCGCACGAAGTCCATCAAGCCAAAGCACAAACTAATCTGCGTCATTTGCGAGGAAACCCAAGAGTTAAGGGAAGAGCGCAACCTCGATGAAGCGTTGGCTTCCTTTAGGCGTAACTACGGAGAGGGAATCCGCACCATAATTATGGGCAATCCTCAACCGCAGTCCGCCCATTGGTTCTCGCAATATATCCTCAAAAAGCAAAAAGACCCCGATTGGTTCGTCCGCAGAGTTACCTATTTGGACATTCTCGACTTCGTTAACGATTTCGACCTTCGGGAGATCATCAAGACCAAGATACAGAATGAGCCTTTTTATAATTGGTTCTACCTCGGTGATTCGAGTTCCGGAATCGGCTCGGTTTATCCGATGTTCCGCCCCGAAAAGCACGTCATCACCAATCTCCAATTCGAGAGAGCGAGGGAGAAATACGGAATCAAGCCAGTCGGTCTCGTAATCGGGGGTGATGGCGCGGTCAACAGGGACGCTACTTCCTTCGTCCCAATGCTTCTTTTGAACAATGGGCAAGCGGTCATAGCCCCCATCTTCTACCACGATCCAAAAGAAAGCGGTCAGATGGGCTACCATCAATTAGTCCAAGACCACGTATCGCGGTGGCTGGACGAGATATTAAGGCGCTACCACCTTATCTCGTGCCGAGAGTTCAGGGAACACCCTTACTCAAACCCTCTACCTGTGTTTATGCGTATCGATTCTGCCGCGCCCGATTTAATCCAAGAATGCCGATTTTTCTTCGGAGACCGCGTTGATGTGAAAGCCATCAAAAAAGGCTCGATTCAAGAGATGGTTGGCGTGCTACAATCGGCTATCTCAAATGACAATATCATCATCATAGATTACGGGGGTTATTACGATTATGTCCGCAACCGCTGGATCATAAAGGACAAGAACCTCTTGGCGGAGCAACTTGAAGCGTTGGTTTGGAACGATAAGCAAACGGGATATGACCCGATCGTGCCCAATGACGTGTCGGACGCGCTCACCTATGGAAACTTGTTCTGGTACGGCAATCAGGAAAATATCCAATTCTTCAACAGGCTAAAGGTGAGTGCTATTCCAAATGCCCTTCTAAATGATATTATTGATAAATAGGAGACTAGAAATATGGACGAGAATAAAATCAAAGAAGAAATCAAGGAGCAGAAAATCGGTGCTACCGAATTGACTTCTAAAGAAGAGGAGACGATCAAGACGATTTTCGAGTTGGCGAAACAACCCGTCATTATGAGCGATTCCGACTTCAAATGCGGAGAGGGGGAATTGGACATTCGCAATTTGAACGCGAAGAATCTCCGCCAAATGCAGTTCAGGGCGGATATGCTCGAAGTCGCCTACCTAAAGAACATCTGCGACAACCAAACCGACATCATTCGCCTTTTGCTCGTGATCGCCAAAAAAATGGGCGTTGCCAATGTCGCGGACGCTATTTCGGACGTGATTACCGAACTTCACGATAAATTGAACAAAGGAGCATAATAATGTCTAACGAACTTTCGGATTTAAACATCGAAGCCGTCCAAGGGCTTGTCAAAGCAATCAATGACACATATACCTACGCTAACAACTCGCTTTTTGGAGCGCTCATTCCGAAGTATTACAAAGACTATTACTATCGCTATATCAAATTGGCGTGCTCTTGGCTTGATGGGTATGTTCCGTCACTGCATAGCCAGACGGGAATCATCTCAACCCGTATCGGCTCGCAACTGATCAAAGGCTTCACAAGGCAAATCGTTGGCGAGCGACCGATTTTCAGGAAAGCGGAGAACAATTCCAACGCGGACAAGTCTTTGACTTACATATCCAAGTGGGCGGAGGACAACAACATCAAAAACGCCCTGTTCGCTGGGATTGGGTATGCTATGGCGGTTGGCACTTCCTCTTTGAAGTTGAACCAAAGGGCGGACGCTTCCTTATGGCTGGAAGCCGTGCGATTCGACAATTTCTTCTACAAAGGAACTCCAAACAATGTTGAGGAGTATATGTGTATGCTCGCCCCCTATGTGAACACGATTCCGAATGGGGAGAACAAACTATCCAAGCAGTATATCCTAAGCGAGCATAGATACTACAAGACCGAGGAAACGGGGACTATCAAAATCGGGGAAAACGGCTTTGAGCCGAAAGCGAAGAAAGGCGATGTTTACCCCGTTGTCGAATACGAGGTCTACGAAGCGGAAGGAAGCATTTATAATAACCTCAACCAAACGCAGTCTTATTCGACTTCGCGTAGAAATTGGGAAGAGATACCCCTCGAAGTCCGCAATATGATCAAAAACGAATACGGGGCGATAAGGATTGGCGAGCCGAGGAGACTTCCGTTCCCCGATCTTGGCGTTTTCATCTTGAAGAACGGGGAGTGCGACATCTCTATCCCAACGGGCAGTCAGTTTGGCGATTCTATGCTTATCGGAATCCAAGACGATATGATTACCTACGAAATCGCTTCTTCTTATCTCTTAAGGGATATGTATTTGGGCAAAGGCACGGTCTATATGCCAAAGTCTTTGAACATCAATGACCTAAACCCCGAAGCGTCTATGCAAAACGGCTCTCCCCTAATTGGGGTTGGCGAGACCAAAGTGGAGATAATGAAGGGCGTTTCCGCTGACGAGCAGAAAATCATCGTTGAGCAGTTCCAAATCAGGGGAGAAGAATATCAACTGATCAAGGAGAACTGCTTAAGGAACATCGCTTGCAAATGGGGTATGTCCCCCAAGGTCATCGCTTCCTATTTGAGCACGCCCCAGCAAACCGCCACGCAGATTGATTCCGAGGACGATCAATCCATCGCTTTCATCTACCATACGAGAAGTTGCTTCAAAAACTCCTTGAACAAGATGGTGGAGACTGTCTTGAACACGGCAGGGCTTCCAGCGAATGTGAAAATCGATTTCGGCTCTCCGTCCCTAATCAACAAAGACCGCCTTTTGAACAGGGTCGGCAACGAACTGCAACAAGGTCTCATTGATTTGGAAGAAGCCATCAGGACGCTCAACCCCGACTTGGACGAGGAATCCTTGCAAACCAAAATCGAGACCGCGAAGAAAACGCGCGAAGAGATGATGTTGCAGGCGCAAACCGAGTTCAACGAAGAGGGGAGTTTTAACGAATGACGGGGAAAACCCTCTCAACAGATAGCCGTTATCAGTCAACCTTTATGCCCATCTTCGAGAAAGCGGAGACGCGGATTAAGGTATTGATCGTGACGGCTCTTTTGCTTATGTGGAGCGAAACCTACCTTAGGGCGCGTATCATCAAGGAAATAAACGAAGTTGAGAAGAGAATCGGCAAGGACAAAGCCGACTATATCAACGGATTAAGATTCTCCGCGAACCGCTTTATCCTTTTGTTCTACAAACCCCAAGTCAAATCGTTCCAAAAGCAGAAGAAGGAATTGGCGAGTTTCGGTATCAAGGTCAAGACACCGAATGAGTTAATCAACCTCTCCAAGAAGAAACTCCCCCATTCCTACTCGGAAGCCGAAAAGATGTGGAAGGAAGCCAAAGGCGCGGTGAGGGTGCAGGACTACTCCAAGCAACTCAAACAAAAGATGGCGCAACTCGCCCAAACCCCAGCGGTCACCCACGAGAAGGGGAAGCACTCCATATCCTTGTGGCAAAAAGCCGAGATCGATGTCCGCTACGATCACCAGATGAAAATGCTGGAAGACGCGAAGAAAGAGGGCGATTTGTATTGGATTTCCAGCCACCCTGACGCTTCCAAAAGGTGCGCGCCTTGGCAAGGGAAATTGGTTTCTTTGACCGAACACGCGATCAACCCCAAAATGCAGGTTAGGAAAGAGGGGCGTTTTTGGGTATACTCTCTTCCCGACATTATGGCGAAGAAGGACAAATACGGCTATACCAACAACATCATTTGTGGATTCAATTGCCGTCACCATTTGATTAAGTTCGATGGGCAACTCCCCCCGAAGCACTATGACGCGGAAGATGTGAAGAAACAAAGGGAGATCGAGCAGAACATAAGGGCGATGGAAAGAGCGATTAGGAACAAGAAACAAGACCTCAAAATGCTCTTGGTGCAGAACAATGGGAAAAAAGATATTTCCAAAACGAAGAAAGAAATAGATAATATGATAGAAAGGTATAAATCCTACTGCGAAGCAAACGGCTACGCGTGGGAGCAATACAGAATAGAGGTGTAAAAATGGCAGACTTCAAAGAGTTCATTAAGGGGTTCGCGAAAACCGCTTTGGAAAATAAAGGTTTTAAAGTCGGTGACATTCTATCTGACGATAAAGAAGGGTATAAATATCGTGTTTTAGACCCAAAAGAAGATAGTTTAGGCGGAAAAACTTGGGGAGATACCCATATCCTAGTTCAACAAATTGACGATGAAGGGAAAGATGACTATAGCAGAGTAGGAAACCACGGCTGGTATCCAGCAGATAGACTTTCTCTTAGCAAATACGCAAAGGCAAAGCGGTTAATCGATGAAGACAACGCTGGCTATCCGCCATACTTCTTCAAAGAAAAAGACGGAAAGTTCTTCTTAAAAGGAATGGACGGAGAGAAGGACAAGGAATTGTCCATTGATGAACTTGCTTCCATCTACGATAAGAGAAAAAAATAAAGGAGAATAATATGCCTAAGTTTGAAGAATTTATTAAAGGGATTGAGGAAGAACAACCAATCGACCGCGAAAAATACAAAAAACAAATCATTCCGCCAAGCGACATTTCTCCTTTTTGGGGTTTTGAAGACCCATATACGAAATATGTGACTAGGCACAAGACCGAGGACGAAGCATATAAATACGCTGACGAGAACGAGAAGATCAATCAAAAGCACTTCAACGATGAAAGAGATCGTATGGTTGCCGATTACAAAGAAGGTAAGGTAACTCAAAAAGATATTCGCTCGTTTATGCGTAGCGACTACGGCAAATATATTGTCGAAGCAATGCTTAAAAAATTAGCGGAAAAATAAACTTGCAATGGGTTAGCCGTTCTCGGATTGCTAGCCCTTTTCTTTTGCGCTATAATCCCATCGATCGCCACTTGTGGATACTCGACCAAGGTTGACTTCCCCGTGGCGAGCACCGATAATAATAACGCCCCCTCTCCTTTCTCATAGCACGGGGGCAACCCCGTTTAATGTTCCTCACAACGGGGTTAAATCGCATTCTGCACGCAGTAGTGTTCTCCTTCTAGGGAAGCCGTC
>Ga0326511_10002482_pt1 | contig 14952 bp, 30 predicted proteins | sample 0_2496_0518_D_FD_203701 | JGI IMG/M metagenome (GOLD analysis project Ga0326511, IMG submission 203701) | Bovine rumen microbial communities from UC Davis, California, United States - 0_2496_0518 | ecosystem: Host-associated > Mammals > Digestive system > Stomach > Rumen | place: USA... | reverse complement strand
ATCTTTAACTTGCTATAATGTCTTTCCTTTAAATAATGCAGATGTTATATTAGTTGACTCAAATGCGTATCTACCAATTTTCTCAACACTATTTCCAACAACTATTGTTGCTAAATTGCTACAATTTGCAAATGCATAGCGTTCGATGCTTGTTACAGAATCAGGTATTGTCACATCGCTTAGATTAGTGCAACCAAAAAATGCAAAGGCCTTGATATCTATTATACTGTCTGGAATTACAATGCTTGAAAGTGAACTACACGAATTAAATGTATTGTCACCGATATATGTTAGACTATTTCCAAGAGTTACACTTGACAGGCTAGAGCAACTGCTAAATGTTGATGCAATAAGCTCTTTTACTCCATTTCCTATTGTCACAGTTGTAAGATGGTCACAACCACTGAATGCATAAATTCCAATTGATGCATTTCCATTTCCTTGAATAGTTGCAGTTCTAAGACCACTATGGCTAAATGCATACCTTCCAACATGTTCAAGGCTTTCAGGTAATTCTACTGCCGTAAGATTAAGATTATACATAAAAGCATAGTCTTCTATTCTCTTTACGCCATTCTGTATTGTCAATATATTTAATGATCTACATTCAGTAAATGCTGAACGACCAACTATTTCAATACTCCCTGGAATATCTACATCCATCAAACTAGTGCAATATTCAAATGCATTTCTACCAATAGAATTAGGTCCATCATATATTGTCAATGATAGTAGTCTACTGCAATAACTAAATGCAAATTCACCAATAGATGAGACTGTTCCTGGAATCTATACTGATTGTAATTCAGAGCATCGTTCAAACGCTCTATATCCAAGATATGTTACACCATTAGGTATAACTAGGACGCCACTTATTCCAGTATAAGCAAATGCGTTATTTCCAATGTATGTCAGATTGCGTGGCAATGTCAACGTGCTATTTAACCCTTGGCATCTATAAAATGCGTTATGTCCAATGACTTCTACATTATCAGGAAGATTTAGTGTTGTCATATTGTTGTAGCTGAATGCATAGTCATCAATCTTTGTCACTGTGTCAGGTATTTCCACGTCTGTAAATGCATTTGGAACAGCTACAAGCACTGTTTCATCTTTTGAAAGAAGAAGGCCATCTTCTGTAACAGTATATGTCTAATTGTCTTGAGAAACAACAAATGTTGAAAACAGATTGCAACCTCTTAATGCATTCTTTGTGAAAAACTCTATTTCTTTAGAAAGCACAATCTCTTCAAGCCCTGTTATTTCATTAGCATTGCTATTGTAGAAACATTCATCACTAATCCGTGTTACATTCTGTCCAACTTCAACTTTTACAACATCTTTCAGCCAATCACCATTTCCGTTGATAAGTCCGATCTCTTCTGACTTGCTTCTAGTCCAATCACCCTAGATATCTTGTTCTTCAGTTGTTCCATCACGATATGTCAGAATCGTCTTTCCAGACCCAAATTCAGCGTGGATCATTGCGTCTGTCAGTCCCCATGTATCAAAATTCTTCATTCTATGGACATCCACCAATGTCTTTCCTTCAAAATAGACATGGTTTCCAGTGCGTGTAGATTTTTGACCGAGATTAACAAATGCCTGTTGTCCAATGTATTCAATGTTCTTTGAAATATATATTGAGCTGCTATATCTCGATGGAAGAGCTGTGCAACCATAGAAAGCGCGGTCTCCAATAGTCTTTATTCTGTCAGTCAACGTTATCTACTGCAAAGTTGTGCAGTTGTAGAATGCATCCGATCCAATATGCTCGATGTCATTTCCTAAGCTGACTGTTCTTGGAGGTGTAGTGCTCCAATTCTATAAGCCATTTGTGTACAAAAGTGCTTCATTAAATGTCTTTGGCATTCCAAATGCATATTTTAGCACACTGTTAAATTCTTGCCAATTCTAAAACTAGATATATGTTTTATAGTTTGAATTCCATGGTCCTGGATAAAACCGTACCACTAATGACGATATTACAGTGTCTGGATCTACTCCGCCTTTATTCTGTCTCCAGTCTGATATCTTCCAGCAATTCTTTTTGTCATCATCTATATATTCATGTTTGTCATGAGCTGTGTCAAACTAATATGTATTTGGATATGGCCATTCCCAATAACAACCGTCAGTAACGTAACGCTGATATTCATCTGACAAATGATATCCATTATCTTGTGTCAGATTGGAACTTAGCATAATAGTCTCTAGAAACGGATATGCTCTATTGTCAAAGCAAATGTGCTCCCATGGACGATAGTCAACCTCGTATGTTTTGTCTGGAACCCATGAATCACGATATCTGTCTGAAGGATCATGAATGTCATTCCATCTTGGAATGAACCATGTAAGAATTACATGATCTTTTTGATCTCGTGCCTCATATTTACGGTGCATTTCATGAGGAATTATATATGGATTATATAAAGCTCCACCATTTCCAAATGGCTTTTGTCCAAGAATTTCTGTATAGTCATATCTGAAACTGTCTGATGACTTTTCTCTTAGCTAAATAGATAAAATCGTCTATGGAAAACATTGACGTTCATTTTCATCTCTAATTGTTTTTGGAAGATGAAATGCTGGATTGTAGTTGCAGAACTCTACTAGTTCTGGACTTGCATCCTAGAGAATATGTCCGATGTCATATGTCAAAGGCATCCAAACACATGACAAATCTGGATAGCTGTACTAACCATAAATTTTCTGTGTATGGTCTGCATTCCATCTATATGTCGGGACATAGTCTTCAAATATCGGGAGATTCAAGTCTCTGACCCCAGACGGAAAGCTGTCAAATCCGATCTTTGTGATGTTTCTTCCATTCACTGATGTAAGATTTGGGCAGTTGTTGAAGCAGTCGTCGCCGATAGATTCAACACAGAAGAAGTTCATTGTGTCAATTCCATCAGCAAATATGCATGAAAGGCTTGTGCAGTTTCCAAAGTTTCTTGATCCAATAGATGAGAGGAATGGCATTTCAATATCTGTTGCATATGGCAAATCATTTATTGTATCTGATGGCACTTCCATTACACCATATGCTACAATCTTCTTTATTCCATCATGACCACCAAGGTTGTTATCTTGTGTCAAGCGTTTATTGTTGTTTCCATATCTACTGTATTTTACGTACACTGTAGCACTTGTGGCGCTGTCCTCAGGAAAATACTAGCTGTCAACATGGCTATGTTCATCTTCAATCTAGATGTTTACAGTCAACGGGTATTCCCAATATGAAATCGACCCAGGCTGCCATGACTGTCTGAATATGTTGTCACTTGGATCTTCGTTTGACTTGAGAACTGGAGGATATATAATGCAAGACAGCTCTCCCCATACTGGACCTAGCGCATTAGTCTGAAGGACACCATCTCTTGAACGGATGTCTGTTGAGTCAACTATGTCAAGGCTTGTCAGCTGCTGGCCATATTGCTCCATATTATATCTGATGTAGGAAATGACTGAGTCATTTATTGTTAATCGGCTTTCATCATCAGGATCTATTTCAAATGTCGCATGATCTAGATCATGATTGTGCTGATAATATACAGGATCGCTATAGTATATTTCATTTGGAATGACATAAGTTTTGCTAGAAAAATAGTCTATATACTAAGACTAGTTTGTCTAACTGAGATAAAAGTATGTCGGCCCAAAAAGCTTTATGTTAAATCCATCTGCTTGGCTAGACTCTGTCATCTCATCAAGATGGAAGTCTGGAAGATGCTTGCTGAAGTCTTCATCTGGGTCATTGTAGCTCCAGAACATTCTAGAGCAGTCAATGCACATCAAGTCTGGTGTATTTCCTGGATGATATTCTTTCAGTGAACCAACTTTTAAGTATTCAAGGGATGGCAGATTCCATCCGCTTATGACATTGATTGCAGCATAAGGAATTGTCATGCGTATTAAATTAACGTATGATCCATCATTATGTGAAAACAGTTTTTCATCTATTGCTTCAATGTCATTATAGTAGATGTCATTGATATCCTAGACTACATCTGACATTGTCAACAATTCATACCAATGACCATTATTTGATCCAGTTACAACATAGTGGTTTTGATCTCCACTTCCATCTGGTGGCAAAGAATGAAGTGAATTATATCCATCAATGCAAAATGCCAACCGATTTCCTTTTCCTAATGCATGAAGTGAGCTATTTACAATCTATGCACCATTGTCATCGCTGTCTTCTGATATGATGTAGCTAAGCTATGGCATTCTCACATAATCTAATGGTGTAGTATAATCACTTTCTCTTGATTTAGTTCTGACATAAAAGCCTCTGTCAAATGAGCTGTCATGTATAGTCTCTAGTTCTAGAAATGATATGCTTAATGCTGAATATGGATTTTGTGTACTGCGTGAACTATTTATGGCAAATCCAGCTTTTCCAATATGATGAACATTTTCAAGACTAGTCTCAACTGCTGAATGCATATCATATGATGACAAATTTGCACAGCAGAATGCATAGTCATCAATGTACTCTAGACTTGAAAATAGATTTGCATTTGGACTTATTCCTATCACTGCAGGATTATAAGTTGGATCTAACATGTCATAGTCCTGACGACTTGATGCATAGTTTGCAAAAGCATATTCTCCAATACTTGTAAGCTATGTTCCAAATGTCTATCTATCAATGTAGAATGCCCATTTTCGTTGTCCACCATTCAGGTCATCAACTGATATGTTGTTGTCATCAATATAGAATGCACTAGCTCCGATATTAGTTAGTGATGGAAAGCTAATTGGAGAATGCTCTTCATCAAATCCCTTTGCCATTTCAGCATATAGACGCTTCCACCATGATCCATAGAATGCACGTGGACCAAGTGAAGATATGACTCCTATTGATGGATCTTCATCGAGTGCACTGATGCCTTTGACACAACTAAGTATAGATTCTCTTATGTATTCAGACCATGGCTATGCAATTTCAGGATTCTCATATGTGCTGCCTTCATAGAATGGGCTAAATGTGGTAGTATAGTATGAAGATATAGGCAAACTTATGTCTAATGTGTTTATGTTGATGATCTTCTGTCCAGAAATAGGCCCATCTGGAAATAGGCTGTCATCAAGTGATAATTTCAGTCTAGGACGTTTGTTTAATTCAAGCTCATCGTATATTTCAAAATATATTGATGGATTATGTACAGCAGCAGACACTGTCCATCCGTCACTTGGTGCATATACTTTATGAACCTGAGTCTTATTGCCATCAATCAGTCCAACATTTTCAAAAAATGAATAGTTGTTTCTTAAGCATGTTGATCTAGTGATATACAGGTTTTGAATTCCATTTCCATGTGCAAAATTCATTCCAGCAAAAATTGTGGAATTATATCCATTTACGCCACCTAAGTTTCGATCACCTATATAGTTTAGATATTGAATAGTAAGTGATTCAATTTCACTACATCCAAAGAATGTGTCGTATTCAAATTCATTTGTAGACGCATTGTAGTTGTAGTCAAACTATACATAATCACTGCTGAATTCTGCTGTCAGTCCTATGTCACATCCACCCTATTCTTGTGGCTGCTTTGGACCATTGAACTTATAGAATAGCTTAGGTGGAAGCAGGTGAACACCATTCATTATGACTTGTCTAAGTTCATTGAATGTCTCACCGAAGAATGATCCATCATCAGCATGTCCAGAAAAACTCTCAATTGTTCCAGCATTGTCAACTACAGCACACAATGTCGATGCATAGCCAGAAATATCACTGAATTCAAGTGTGCTTCCTGTATATGCTGATACACTTCCATCAATAAAATGTAGTTCTGCCATTGTTATTCCTTGCTTTCTTCTTTAAATCATGTTTATTATGCTTTGTCATTGTCAACTGCCGCATCTTCAGCCGTGTCATTTTCCCACGACACGTATTCACCCAATATAGGGCACAGCGACTCAGAACCAGCTTTCTAGAACTAGCATTCACCATATGTAAGACGGCATAGCTTCGTGTTTTCAGTTGATGTATATTTGCAGCTCATAGTATTGCACTAAATGTTTTGTTATTATTTACTCAACTCTAAAAATATAGAATATCAATATTAGAATAAGCAACTTGACAGAAATTATGACAAACATAACAGAAAAGTTCAAGTCTTTGCCTATATGTACAGTCTGTGGAAAAGATGTACATGTATACAGCAATGGCATGTCTATAATGTCTAAATGCAGCTGTGGACATGAAGTCAACATCGTCATAGCTGAAGCGGATGACTTGCAAGATGAATTATATAGGAATTTTGGAGCAAATTTCATTTTTGGACGTTCATCTAAGCCAGTAGCTGCTAAGACAACAAATATGAAGATCTTTATTTCTGGACCAATGACAGGATATGATGGATACAATTTCAGCAGATTTGACAGCATAGCTGAAAAGCTTAAAAAACATGGAATTGACGTTGTAAATCCCGTCACTATCTGCAGAAAATTCAAGCAAGAGACTGTAGTCAGAGACAAAGGTGCATTTGCTAGAATGGTTGCAGAGCAATAGGAAGCTGAAAAGACATGCACTGCAATACTTCTTATGAATGGATGGGAAGCATCTAATGGAGCAAAGATTGAGCTCATGACTGCATTAAAGCATGGACTAGACATCTTCAACGAATCAGACATTGATGTGCTTACTGAATGTGCGAAGAACCCGTCATTCAAGATGGCACTTGCAATTGAAGAAATTGCTGACGAAGACTGGAAGACATAGGCTGCTAGAAAATATCCAAATGTTCCATCTGGAGCTAGAGTCGCCGTAGTCAAAGAAGACTATTACAACTTCTATGGCGGACCATGGACACAGATATACTGGAACAACAACTTCTACTACACTTCTCCAAAATCACTTTACATCTGTAAATAATAGACATTATGAATACAATACATAGATTAGACTGGATATTCAAGCGGATGCTTGGAATTCTTGACATCAAGCGGACATTTGCATCAAAGCCATACAAAGACAATGACGCAAATCATTGGGGCACAATCCATGTATTTGCAGACACATGCATAAAGAAATATGTAAGCAAAGAAGAAGATGGCTATGGAAAAAGCTGGTTTAGTGCATAGTTGTTCTGTGGAACAGAGCGAGAAGACTTTGGTGCTGAATACTGGCTTGTTGTCACTCGCTACTTATATGCTCCGATTTTTCCTGCAAAGATAATTGAAGACTAGACTATATTCAAGCTTGGAAAAGACTGTAGAGAATTCAGTAGTGCAATCAACACAGTAGAGCATGACATGAAAAAGCTTGCAGCAGTTCTTAAAGACAACATAACACATCTCATAATTGAGAAAGCTGACATTGAGTTCAAGAACACAAAGATGTCATTTTCAGATTCTCCTGTATGGGCTGCATATGACTAAGTTTACATGCTAGCCATAAATGATATAATATAATCATGAAGACAAAGACAATAATTCTCTTGATAGCTGCAGTGTCAGCATTCTGCTCAGTCCAAGGTGCATATCATCCGCATATGTCTCCAGCAAGAATGCATATCATTCATCGGGCAACAAGGCCACATGCTAAACCTCCTGTGCATTATGCTCCAAAGCCAGTTGTCCATCCAAAGCCAGTGCATCATGATGTCCATCATTCATATTGGCGGCCTTCAATAATGCCGTTTGTTCTGACATCTGCAATTCTTCATAGAAGCTATCTTCCTCCACCTCCTCCACCACCTGTCTTGGTTGGACCTGTTGTACAGCAGTATGTCTGGATTGAAGGGCATTATGAGCTTCAAGTTCAGCCAAATGGCACTTCAGTCTCTGTCTGGGTTCCAGGTCGTTATGTTCTGCAGCCAATACGATGACTAAGATGCTTAATGCATTTACAAATAGAATAGCTGCATGGCATTGGAAAAAGAAGACTAATGCACTTAAAACTATGCATTGGACTACTATTCCAATATTTCCAAAGTTCATCGAGCTGAAGTCTGCTGACAGACACGAAGTTGTTCAGCTTACTGAATGGATAGAATCTACTTTGCCATTAAGCATTGAATAGCTTGATATTCAGATGTCTGCTAGAAACAGCTTTTCCAGCTTAAATGATCTAGAAAAAACTTATATGATGAACTACATCTGGCAAAGGACTATGCCATTGCATAATGCTGTTATTGACAGATATGGCCAAAAGTCAATCATATATGACTTTGCGCATTCAGACAAGCCGAGCATGCGATTTCAGTAAATGTGCATCTTAGTCTATTTCCAGCATTGACAAGATTTTTTCTGCAACTTCTTCAATGAAATATGCTTCTGTCTCAATGTCAAATTCAGTCTAGACATAGTCTTGGACAAACTGGCAGACATGAACAGATTCGTGAATTGCTGCAGAATGCAGCTCTTTTTTAGTATGACGTATGTCAAATGTTGTGACAACCTCACCATCACTCATAAGGCTCGTCAATGCTATAGCATCTTTTAGTGGGCGCTTGGTCTTTTTTACACGTAGAATTACAGGATATGGATCAAGTGCAACAGTCTGTCTTGTCTTTTTTGTCATTCTGCGAATCTTTCTAAATATAAGACCGTGTCTTAAAGCTGATATTATTTACTTTTAAGACAAAAATGATAAAATATAATACTGGTTATGCAGTTGACGCAACCAACCACAACCGATGGTAGGCGGCATAGCATCAAATGCGCGATGTCTTGCGATAGGTTTCATCAAGTGCATAACCAATAATATAATTTATAGTAATAGCTATAAACTGCAAATTAGATTTTCTAGAGACACTATATGACAATATACAAAGCAGCTGAAATTCTTAGAGAGCTTGTCGAAATGGTCAACAAAGCATTGTCTGTGTCAGAAGCATTTGAGTCTCGGGCATTTATTCACTTTGTGCATTCTAGTCATGCATATCAAAACAACTTAGCTGCAGAAATGAACATATGCAATAGATATTCTGATTTTCCAAGAAATCTAGGTGAGGCATAGAATGTCTGGGAAGAAGTTGGAAAGAAGTTCAGCGATGACAGATGGGCCAAAAGCTGCCATGAAGCTATAATGATGCTGTTCAGCTCAATGAAGCTGTCTGTAGTTGGGTATAAGCTGCCAGATCCCATAGCTATGATTGGACTGAAAGCATTGGACGGAACAGCCTTTGTGTTGAAGATGCCAATACCACTTTGGATGCAAGACTGGTATCATTAGACGTGTGTGACAAATGATGTCAAATCAGTATTTGAGACTAAGTTTGGTGCTGAAGCTGGAGCAGCAGTCCATCTCATATATGCAGCATTAAGCTATATGGACATCAGAGAAGTGCTTGAGTCTTAGACACCGTGGATATAGATGACGATGACTGACAAAGATGCTATGATAGAAGATGTTGAGAAAAGAGGGCTCAGCTATCTTACAATAGAAGACCTTAAAGACACAGGAAAAATGAACTGCTGGTACATGATGACCGGTGCAGCAAAGACAGACAAATTTAAGTCTGAGATGTTCACTGATGTATGTGGCAGATATTTTGAATATATACAGACTAATATACTGCTGTTCAGAACGCTGTATGATGAATCTTAGTTGTTGACTAATACTCAGTGCTTTACAGTTGTCTCACTTGTGCCAGACTTCAGGAGAGGGAAAATAACGTATAGCTTTCACTGATACAGAATTTACGGTTCTGGTTCAGGGTCTGGTGCAGGTTCTGGTTGTGGCTAATATTTAGGAGATGTAGGATCCCGTATGACTTTTAGAGTAAACGTAGTTGATGCATCTCGACGTTTTTGCCATGTGTCAAATCGTTCTAGCAATTCAGCAGTTGATTCGATAGAAAGCTCTGAACTTGCTGAATTCCATCCATCTGAATAAATCAAGTCAATTGCATATGATGTTCCGTTGATGGTAAATGTTGCTTCCCATCCAATATTGTAGACTGTCTATAGATGTCCTTCTACTCCAGCATCAGCATTTATCCATGTTGAATAGTGTGCACGTGAAATGTTAAAGTCAGAATTGACAACATGTTCAAGATCTGTCAAAAATAGATATGTTGGATCTTGATACTCATATGTCCAAGGAATTCCATCACCACTAGGTTTTGGAGATGTGCATTTTAAGCTCTTTTCGACATAGCTTAAAATTGGTGTCATTACTATTTTTGTTAGGCTGCTGGCATGTGGAAAAATACCTGTGCTAGTAATTATAGATGTATTATCAGAATCTTTGTTGAATTTTGTGTATTCTATTTCATCAATAGTATCTTTTAATGTTTCATTGACATAGCCTTCTGCTTTCCATCCAATGCAATAGTATGGTCCATTACCTTTATATCTATACGATGCTCTAGGAAGTGTGTATTTTCCAGTAGATAGCCCCTCTTTTGTCTTTTTCCAGTTCGGGCTGTCTGGAATATTACTGTCCCATACAATTCCATCAAAATCGATTGGATTTGGATATGTTCCATTCCAAAGTCTTACAGTATTGTGCATCGGGTCTTTTTCAGGTGTAATGAACATACTTGAAAAACGTGTTTCTGTATCAGCTGTTAACTAAGGAGATCTAGTTACAGTCAATGTTGAAAACTAGTCAGTTGTATTGCTATATGATCCATATGCATTATAGACTGATCCATTTGAACCTAAATATACAGTGTATTTTTTGCAATAGCGCAGAACTGTAGATGGCGCTGCTATATTTGCATTCATGTCGTTGTTTATGCTATATGTTGACTATATCAACGGCCAACTGTCAGTCTAGCGAATATTAAACAACTTTGTTTTAGTGTCAAATGCACTCTATGCTGGAAGATTTGTCCATCCATCAGCTGATGAGACTGTGTATTCAATTGTCACAGCATTGTCAAAGTCTTCTTCTATCAATGGGTATAGTCGTATTCCATAGGTAGTTTTAATTGAATTAAGTGCATCAATGAATTGACGTTTGCTAGAATTGTACCAAATGTTATCTGGTGCTGGAGACCAGTTAATGTTAGTAGTCTTTTTAGATTTGTCGAAATCTGCATATTTTACAATGTATTCTGCAGAATATGCAGAATTTGAAGATTCAATTTTTATTCTCCAACCAACATTGTATGATGTAACTGTTTTTCCATTTTTATTATATTTATATGACACTCTACCAATAGTGCTAAACTTAGTAGATATTTGCTATGCACCTATAGAAGTGGTAATGCATCTGCTAATTGTTTGACCTGAGCGGGCTGGAGGCTTCTCTTGATATGTACGAAGTTGTCCCATGTCAGAAAGTGCTACCCATGTGTCATAGTCTGCAATTACACTCTTGTCTTGTGCATATTCATACTTGAAATATATTACTCTAGCTAAAGCTGCTTCAAGTTCTTTTTGCAGTCGTGTCTCTTCAGAATCATACCATACACCGATTGCGACAAATCGTGCAGACTTTTGGTTAGGAGCCAAAACTGAGCATTTTACACCTAATGTTGATTCATCTGACCCTTCTGGTGGAGATATCTTTACAGTTGTTGATGATTCATAATATTGTAATTTATATCCTTCTGTAGATGCAGCATGCGATTTAAGATATGTATTGTATACATCCATCCATACTGTCGCGCCGTTTACCATTACAGCCACTGATCCTACTACAGCGACACTGTCGTCCCATGGTCTAGATACAGCATATTTTATAGTCAGATATGTCACATCAGCTGGTATAGTCACTGATGTTTCAAAAAGTCGATTTCTTCCATCATCTTTATCATATGTTGGTTTATATCCTGATTTGCCATCTCTTTCAATTAAATACTATGAATATCCATATCCGCCTTTAGTTTCTCCAGCTTCATCCCAGTCTAGTACTGCACCATATGTCCAATACTAGTCTGGATCATCAACAATCTCTTTTCTATTAGATGACGCCATATTGAACTAATATTGTCCAACTGCTATTCCAGATGAATCTGATGGCATAGGCTTTAGATTGCAATACAGCTGATATACATCACCAATGTAAAAGACATCACCATAACCATTGTCAGCCGCTGTTGTTGGAGAGACATTTACTGTCATGCTCTACATTTTGTAAGTAGATGGATTGTTGTTTTCATATGAAATCTTGTACATTGCGTCTGGCTCATTAACAACGATCTCATCACCATCACTAGTTTTTTCCATGACATCAACAGTGGGCTCAAATGGGCCATTTCCTTGTGTATAGTCATCTATTACTGCCTCTGTCATAGCATCCCAGTCAATTGCTATTACATTAGAGTCATTGAAGCTTAGCTTTGGAAGCTGTTTTATCTAATACTATGCAGTCAACGATCCTCCAAACTCAGATTCATCTATTGGGAATATTGATACAATGGCATTTTCTGTCACAGTTGTTGAATTTTCATATGAACACATGAACTGCTCATATACATCAGTTTTCAGTGCTGGATTTCCACCAACCAATTCCCAGGCTTCATTGTCAGGAATCTGCTCACTTCCTATCACCACACCTTCAGTATCTCGCTTCAATCGTATATAGTTGCTTAAGCGTGTATAATAGTCAGGATCATCTACTTCGTGTATTTTGCTAGAAGGATAATGGAAAAACACAGACAATTCACCATTGTCTTTGAATACAAGCTTTTTCTCATGTGTAATAGGATTTTCCTCAACTTCAACGTTGTTTCTTATCAAAGATGGCTTATAGGATGTTGCATAATCAAGCTGTTTTCCATCTACTTTTCTATTTGCCATATTTATGAATGATGGCTTATTGCGCAGATTTTCATTTCCGCGAATGTCATAAATATATCCTGGAACAATTTTTTCATCAGTTGTCCAGTTTACACTATTCTTTACATTTCCATTCTCAAGAAAATAGTTCTTTGTTATTTTTCCAGAATAGTATGTAAAGTCAAACATGATGTCTCCAACACAGCTTATTGTGTTATTGACAGCAGCAAAGTTTCTTGCTGTTATTGGTGACTGTATGTCTTTTCCTGGAACAACACTACCTGAACTATTTAGACCCTAGTCTTGGACATAGAGAGATTCTGTTATGTTATTTCGTGTAACATAGTATAGATTTGTGAAAATTATCTGCTTTGTATTTCCTTCAGTAGCATCACCATATATGTTTGTCACTGTGCATTTTACCTTTACTGGAATCTGCACGTTCAAGTCATTTCCTGTATATATAGGATATGACATGACTATTCCAACACGGTCATTTGCTCCAGCATATTTTGTTTCATCTCTAGGAGTTGGAGCGCTAGATGCGAATTTATATGTAGTTTTGTCACCAGAAATTGACACAACACCGCGAAGACCAACTGGAAATGAATTTATGTCTACATTATGTGTAATAGTGTAGAAATAGTTTTGTATTAGTGGTTCAGATATGACCGGGTCAGTCACATTATTGAGATGGCAATTAAAATGACATGCATATATGTCAATCTAAAACATCTTGATGTTTCTTTCCCATATGTCAAGAATATACAGCAATGCTTGTCGCATCTTTTTAAGTGAAAGAACATCTCCAGATGACAATGAAAACATTGAAAGAATGTCTGGTATCTAAGACTTTATGTCATAAGTAGATGTAGATATATTGACAAACAAGTCAGCTTTACCATTTGTCCCATCAAATGTGTCAAGCTGAAATGATGAATAGTTCTTGTAGTCAAATCCAACATATATTAGCTGATTTGATGCGATCTGATTTACACGTGTAGCAGTTTCTATGGTAAATAGCCGCTTTAGAAACTATGACTATTCAATTGCTACATAAAAATATCTGGCTAATGGGCTTGCTAGTACTGCAGAATAATATGAATTATTTGATGAGTCACTGACAGCCGGTAGTTCTGGATAAACATTGACTGTATTGTAAAATAGTATTTTTCCATCAAACACTGTCTATTTATAATAGCAATTGCATTTAAGAAGCTTTAGCTTTTCTAATATGCTTGCAAACTCCAGTAGAAATGTCTATATCGATCCGCTTGTAATGATGCCTCTTGACATGACATCTCTATGTGGAAGAATCTCATTAATGCTTATTTTGTCATATGTAGAATTCAGCAAAGATGAAAATGTGTCAAATGATGGCAGCTATGATATTGCAATTTCACCATTTTCTGCGTCATTTGGCTATATCATCATAGAATACATTGAAGATATTGTTCCCTGCTGAATTCTATCTGGTGAATAGTTTGACCGTGTGTCAAGATTTGTTGTTCCATTTGCTGATACTGCACAATGATGCACTTCAAATCCTGCTGGAAATGAGAACATAGCTGATGAACTTAACTATAGTTTTGAATCATCGCATTTTTCAGACAAATGCTCATATGCATTTCTTATATATATAATGTCTTTTAGTCTATTATAGACAATTGACAATGCTGAATCATGTTTAATATCTGAATTGACAAGTCTGACAGACTATTCTGTAAGACTAGACATTTTGTAGACAGATTTGAATGACGTCAGTTCATTAAAGTCATTAGTGTTAAAGTCAAATGAAAAAAGATTTACATTTACTATTGCATCATCACTCATAAAATAGTCCTCTTTTACATTTACATTTTTGTAGGTTTATGTCTATTATTCAGCAGGTGGAACATAGTTGTATCTAGCTTTTAGCTCAATCTTAAGGCAAAAGCACTATTCATCTGTTTTTAGTTCTTCATCACGAACTGCATTAACAGTAATACTTCCAGTAGTAAAATCTTGTATTGTCTGTATATATGATGTAGAATTTGCTGTTTTGAACATTGCTAGTAATGTCTGACGATCTGTTCCAACATTAAGTTCTAGTAGTGCTGATTTATTTGTATAATATCCACCCTTTGTAAGGCAAGCATATATCTTTTGTCCAACTACTGCATCAGCTGTTCTATATTTTTCAGGTATAAGATTGAACATGTTTACACTGAAACTACTGATATTATTGCATCCGCATTGTAATGTATAGCGAAG
>Ga0326511_10002480_pt1 | contig 14955 bp, 12 predicted proteins | sample 0_2496_0518_D_FD_203701 | JGI IMG/M metagenome (GOLD analysis project Ga0326511, IMG submission 203701) | Bovine rumen microbial communities from UC Davis, California, United States - 0_2496_0518 | ecosystem: Host-associated > Mammals > Digestive system > Stomach > Rumen | place: USA... | reverse complement strand
ATTTTTCTCCGGAAGGGGTTTTTAGGGGGTGTTTTATATTCTTTCCCATCATAACTTTCGAAGGGGCATAGCCTTCCGCGCTTACTAAACCGGTTCCTTGCCTCCTTTCCGCAGAAGTACGGGTTCACGCAATCCTTGTAAGGTACAAAGTCCTCTGTACATGCCGATCGTCTGTGCTCCGTCGAAAGTTATGATGTTAAAAATACACATAAAGTACATCAAAACCAATCTTAAGCAACGCGAAACCAACTAACAAGTAAAGGAAAGGAGGGATTAAGGCGTGGCTAAGTCTAAGAAAGATATTACAAAAACTCCGACTAAGGCTATTCGGCCTGCCTTAACGCCTGAAGCAAGGGAAGCTCAACTGGTTCATCTTGCTGTAGACCTTGCAGAGAAGCAATTAAGAGAGGGCACTGCTTCTTCACAGGTCATCACGCATTATTTAAAGCTTGGTTCAAGCCACGAAAAGCTAGAGCAGGAGCTCTTGAGGACACAAATCGAGCTTGACAAAGCAAAAACCAAAAACCAGCAGTCGTACGAAGAGATTAAGAATCTTTATACGAATGCTCTTGAAGCAATGCGCGAATACAGTGGGCAAGGAGAATCAGATAATGGCGGTTAAGACATATTCAGCGCTTGTTCAGATACCCACCTTTCTCGAACGTTTCCACTACCTCAAACTTAATCAGTCTGTTGGAGCGGAAACGTTTGGAGAAAACAGATATTTGAATCAAGTGTTTTACAGATCTGATGCCTGGCAGCAAACCAGACGCAAGATCATTTTAAGAGATAACGGATGCGATCTTGGAGTCGATGGCTACTTCATACCAAAAGGAAAAGCCATGGTTCATCACATAGAACCAATCTCAACTGAAGACTTGATTAACAGAACTCCAAAGATATTTGATCCAGACAACTTAATAACCATTTCGACAGTGACTCATCGCGCATTAACCTATGGCGATGAGTTTTTGTTTAAAGCAAACTATGGAGAAGAACGAACACCTAACGATCAGACTCCTTGGAAAAAGCAGGCGCCTGAAAAACCAACGCTTTATCTAATGTGTGGTCTACCTGGTTCTGGTAAGTCAACATACTGCCAAGAACATATACCAAAAACGGATGAATACATCTCCAGAGATGCGATTAGATATTCGCTGCTCAAACCTAGCGAAGATTACTTTTCTCACGAACCACAAGTAAAGCAGATACTATTCGATAAGGCAAACATAGCTATAAACTCTGGAAGAAATGTATGGCTTGATCAGACGAGCATTTACAAAGGATCAAGAGCAAACGTTTTAAACAATGTCAAAGGATTTGGCAAGGCGGTGTGCGTAATAGTTAACACTCCAATCGAAGTTTGCTTAAACCGAAACGAAAATCGAAGAGGAACTATAGCATATGCTCCTAGAAATGAAATAGAAAGAATGTATAACGATTTCGTTGTACCAACTATTGATGAAGGATTCGACAAAGTGATATTTGTTTGAATCTTTTTTTTTTGATAGGAGATTTTATGAATGCCGATAGTTATATTTTAGCAAACGATGAAACTTGTAACTATTTGGAGCATTACGGCATTGGGGAGTTCGTCGTTATCAGAATCCTGATGGCACTTATACGTCCTTGGGTAAGAAACGCAATCATGACGTGCGTGTTTCTATGAAAATTGAGAATTCATTATCCCCAAAAGAACGCGCTTATTATAGCGGATACAAAAGAAAGAAACGCACTATACAGCAAATTAGGCACGAGTACGATAAGGGATACAACTGGGAACAAAAGAAAGAGGCCGTCAATTTGTTCATGACAAAAGGTGTCGAAGTATCCGCTGGTCTTGAAGAATTTAACGACATTAGTAGTGGTAAGCCAACGAAAGAGTGGATATTTTCTTGGGCTAGTGCCAAAGACGCTAGACGAACCGGCCTTACATCTAAGATGATTCAGGAAGCGATAAAGATAACTGAAAGCTATATGGATGATTATATGGAAAAGTATCCTTTGACAGCCTACATTGATTCAACAAACGTAGCGAGTATTAAAACCGCTGAGAAAAATGGTTTTAAAGATTCTAAACAGTCGTTTAAGGGTGAAGAAGGCACTATAAAACGTTACGTTTACAGTAAACACTAAAGCTAAAATTTGTGGGGTGAGATTGTGAGCGAATACACAAACGCTGCTTACTTAGCAGATGATTATACCGTAGACTTTATCATGCATCATGGCATTAAAGGAATGCACTGGGGCGAACGGCGCTTTCAGAATCCGGATGGTTCTTTGACTGCAGCAGGCCGTGCCAGATATGGCGTTGGTTTTGATAAAGCAGAAGCCAGATCAGAACTTCAGAAGGAATATGCGAAGAAGTTTGATGGCGAGAGATTTGACAAGTTAAAAGCAAATCGAAGAGCCAGATTTGCTTCAAATACACTTAAAGGTCAGGGCAAACGAGCTCAGAAGTTTGAAGCAAAGAATAAAGAAGTTGAAGACAGATACAAGAACGCACAAACAGATAAGGAACGCGCTAAGTATCAGAAACAGTGGATTAAAAACCAGGCAAAAGTAATTAACGCAGAAAAGCACATGAAAAACGTAGATGAATTTGCTGACACTTATGCAAACGCTGATGCTGCGTCAGCTTCTGGTGCTATGGCTGGTTATTTGATTGCTGGAGTTTATGGTAGCCTTATTGGATCTACAGTTGGTTATACAATTGGCGGCGGAAAGTATCTTTACGATATGGAAAGCCAGTGGAAACGAGAAGCTAAACAAGAAGCCACAAATGAGTTCGTTAAAAAATTCAATTCCAAAAAAAAATGAATTAACTACGGAAGCAAAGACCAAAGCAGGTAAAGCGGATGAAACGTTCGTGAATTTCATGAGAAATGATTATGTTTATGATCATAGAGATGAGATAGATTATAAACCAGGATTAAAGGATAACACTAATAAAACCGTTAGTAGGATTAACGCAAAGCTTAAAACTATTAAAAATGATAACGATCGAGAAGAAACCGTTAGGCGTCTTAGTTCAGCATTAGATGGCTCCGTGTATGATGATGCTGGAGTTATGATTTACGATAAGAAAAAGAAAACTATAACGTATGATGCTAACCATAGTGAAATCGATAAGTATATAAAGCGAACAGATGACGTTGGTAGTTATAAATCTCGTAGCGGACATAATCGAGAAATTACAGATGATATCGATTATTTGGATAAAATTTATAAGAATAAACCTGGAACAAAAGATTATTACGTTTGGGGCAAGAAATCCGAATTTTCATCAAACAAAATTCGTCAGCAAGTCAAATCCATGAAAGCTTCCGGTAAAACCAATGCCGAAATCGCTGATGCTCTTGGAATCACAGACGTAAGTTATTATCTCTACAGTTAAAATTCAAAATTAAGAAAGGAGGAAATTAATGGCTGATAAAAATAGCATATTGACCTCGGTTAAGGAAAATCTTGGGATAACCGAAGATCAGACTGATTTCGACAATCAAATCATAGTGTTTATTAATTCCGTCCTTTCGACTTTAGCACAGCTTGGTGTAGGTCCTGAGGGCGGCTTTTTTGTAACCTCAGATGCTGAAACCTGGGATCAGCTTATAGGAGAAGACAACAATCTTCTTAACATGACTCAGACCTATGTATATATGAGAGTTCGTCTTATGTTCGATCCTCCTCAGTCAAGTCTTGTAAAAGATGTGTTAGAGGCAAATATGCGCGAACAGGAGTGGCGGCTAAATTGCGCAGTAGATCCGAAAAATACTTTTATATCTGACGATCAAGTCTAAAGGAGGTTTAAAGATATGAGCGATGCATCTTATGCCTCTGTTGATTTGACGAATGAATACCTAGAACACTTCGGTATTAAGAATATGCGCTGGGGTGTTAGACGGTATCAGAATCCTGATGGGTCACTTACACCAGCTGGGCGTTTAAGATACGGCGTAGGACTTAGAGCCGATACGCAAAAAGAAAAATACGAACGCGCCAAAACAATCGCGGCTGAATCGCCATTTGATGCAAAAGGAAATGCGGTTGGATGGTTTATTGGTACTGCGTTTGCTTCTGGTTTTCATCCTTTGGTAGGAGCTGGCGTTGGTGCTGGAATGATTGCATATGGCAAACTCCATAATGGACGTATTAAAAACGCCAAAAAGTTTATTGAAGATTACGAAAGCGGGAAGATAAAGAAAGACAACGACAAAGCCGACGCGTTCGATCAGATTAAGCGTGATACGGAAGGCTATAAAGAGGCTAAAGAAAAGTCTTACGCGATTCGTGATGCGATGAAGAAATCTGGTAAGTTCACTGATGAAGAGATTAAAGCCGAATCTGGAGTAGATGTGTATGACCATCAGCCTGTCGTGTTCCTATCAGGCAAAGTTAAGTTTGATGAAGAAATACCAAAAGAAGCCAAACATGAAATCGACAAGATGATGAAAGACGGTTCTCAAATCGTAATTGGCGATGCTCCTGGTGCTGATACCAGAATGCAGGATTATCTGGCAAGCAAAGGATATAAGTCCGTTAAGGTTTACACAACTGACGACCACGTAAGGAACAACGTTGGCGACTGGCCTGTCGAGAAAATCGGACACGGGAACTTAACAGAAGAGCGTGATATCAGAGCACAAAAAGATATCGCCATGTCTAAGATCGCAGATAAAGGTTTCGCTATCACAACTCTTGACGACCGTCCTGATTCAGCAACTTCTAAAAACATTCAGAGGATGAGAGATTCTGGCAAGAACGTAGATATTTATGATTTTAATAAGAAGATCGTTAAGAAAGATAAACCTGATTTTGGTGTCAATCTGAATGGCAAAGAGCGAGTGTTGGCTTTAAAAATGAGAGAAGCTAAAAACGTTGATGAGTACATAAAACAAGAAAACGCTTTAAAAGAATACATTAGAAAATCATCAAAAGGAGATAAGCAAAAAATCGCTGATGCGACTTGGAATCCAACACAACTAAAAGCAAGGGCAAAATCTATGAAAGCGGCAGGAAAAACCAATGCAGAAATCGCTGATGCTCTTGGGGTTACAGATGTATCTTACTATCTCTATCATTCCGATTCTTCAAAATGGTATTCCGCAAACGATACCACAGAGGACTTTCTACTTCATTGGGGTATTAAAGGAATGCACTGGGGAGATCGCAATTATCAGAACGCTGATGGTTCTCTAACCCCAGCTGGTCGAATCAGATATGGTGTGGGTGGTCCACGAATGCCAGGTGCTACGAAACTGACCGGTTCCGGTGAGACAAGATCTGATAAGAATGACGAGCAATTGTCTAGGATATTTAAGCGTCACGATGATGACTACTTTAAAAGTTCTCGCACGCGTCAAATGCGTCTTTCTGTAGATGATGTCAACGAAGGTGCGCTTCGAGTTTTTCATAACGAAAAAAACTATCCTGGTGTCGATGTATATGATTACGATATAGATAAGAGTCCTGGTCATGACGCGATAGTAAACCCATCACATACAGAAACAAGAGACATGAATTGTGCTTATTGTTCCATGGCATATGAGTTATCAAGGCGTGGATATGACGTTAGATCGAAAACAGCTCCATATGGTCTTACCAATGGAGAAATCGCTGATATTTACAACACCACTCAGTTTGAGTTTAGCCTTATAGATTCAAAACCAGCAAAGTCAAGCGGAATGCTTGGACCGAATCTTAACGATTTTGTTAGAGCCCAGCAAAACAGTAAATATTTTGTTGATGGGTCAAAGGCTATGGACGATAATGATATTAATACGCTTGTTAATACTTTACAAAGCCAAGGCGATGGCGCTAGAGGAACTCTTGCTACTGGCTGGATTGGTGGCGGTGGCCATGCGTTTAACTACGAAGTATACGGTGACAAAGTGTTCTTTATCGACACACAAACGAATCAGATGGTACGATCTGATCAGCTTAAGAGTACAAGTGAAGGAAAGGCGTTTGCAAATTCACACTTTTACGCAGCTGATGTTAATTCGTTTATGTATCTTCGAACCGATGATAAGACAATTAATGTGAGCGCTGTAAGCAAGCATTATGTAGAGAACGATACCGAAGAAGTTATTTCCAATTTCAAGAAGGATGATCCTAACATTCCACATGATATTCATGGTAAGAGTCAGGAACAGATTAAGAAGGAAGTCGAAGAAAAACGGAAACGTGTTCAGAACTTATATAACAGCGGAAAGTCTTATGCCGAGATTGCAAAGATTCTTGGAATTTCAGAATCTGCAGTTGGACGATACTTGAATGATTCTGGTGGCGGAAGTAAACCAACTCCGGCAAGAAACACCAAGAAACCAAAAACAACTACGCCTTCCGTTTCAAAGAAAACGATGGCTCAAAAGACAAGCGACTTTATAAAGAGCGTAGCCAATAAAGCAAAGAAGACAGTCAAGACAGCAAAGAAAGGTTTTGATAAGACTGTTGAATTCATTAAGAATAAGTTTAAAAAGAAACCTTTACGATACACTATCGGTGACAATGAGTATTACTTAGACAGAAGTTAATGTGAGGGAGGCTGCTATGTTAACGGTAGAAGAAGCAAAAGAAAAGTTTATGGCGGCTTACCCAGATCGTAAGCCAAAGTCAGTAAGAATGTTTGATTCGGTTTATGTGTTCGATGCTCCGCGTAAGGAAAAGCAAGAGGATAGTAAGCTTAAGCAGTTTAACGTAGAAGTTGATACATTTTATCAGGTAGATCCGAAAAGTGGAGCTGTAGAAACATTTATTCCTGGAAAACACAACATGGTGGAGTTTGTAAAAACGAAACCTACGATTCTGGAAGAATCCAAAGAGAAGACAAACGAAGTCAAGCATTCTGACGAGACTCAAGACGAAGATTCAAAATGGGCAGAAGATTTGTCAAAGAACAAATACGGAATACCAAAACTTAAGAAATACCCGATGCCGGACGCAGACCATGTAAGATCAGCAGTCCGGTTTTTCAATTATGTAAGTCCGACATATGAAGAAGAACTCGCTAAAAACATTAATGCGAGAATCGCTGAATATGGCATTAATGATTTGCAGGTTGGAGAAGGTAATAGGTTCCTTAAGTATTACAAAAAACCGCAGATCGAAGTAATCAAACACAGCGATGTTCTTGATTCGTTCTTTGATTTTCAATCCGATACCTCTTCTTACTATGATTCGAATGATGTTACTGGAGATTATCTGGAACACTGGGGCATTAAAGGAATGCACTGGGGTGACAGGAGATACCAGAACTCTGATGGATCTCTTACCCCTGCTGGACGCGTTCGTTATGGCGTCGGAGATGCTAGAACCGCCAAGATGGATAAGTATTTCAAAGGCGACAGTGCTGAACCTAACAGGAAGGGCCTTAAGACATATGGCAAAAAGATGTCTATAGCAGCTAGAAAACTTCAGCATCCTGTAGCCAGAGGTGTATTCACAGCTGCCATGTTCGGAGCTATTGTTGCTGCAGGTGGCGGACCTGTCTTAGGCGCTGCTGTGGCGCTTCCAGGAGCGATTGGCACAACTACTGCCGCGATTCATAATTATCGCAATAAAAAAGCGGTTGATTTTATGATGGATTATACGGCAGCAAGAGATGCTAAACTGAAAGGCGATTCTCCAGACACTGTCAAGAAAAAGAAAGCCCTTGACGAATTTGAGAAGAAGTATCGTGAAGAGAATCCAGATTACAAAGATTCAAAAGAAGGTATTAAAGAGCATCGTGCCGCAATGGATAAGTTCTCTTTGAATTATGATAAAGAGAACGGAACTAAATCGGATAAAAAACTTGATGGCATAAAACCGGATGATATTTCTGATTATGCTAGAAAACCAACCCTTACAGCCAGAACAGAAGCATCTAAATTAAAATCTAGGGTCAAATCCATGAAAGCTTCAGGAAAGACAAATGCCGAAATTGCTGATGCTCTTGGTATTACTGACGTTTCCTATTATCTGTATCAGTCTGATGAATCTTCAAAATGGTACACAGCCAATGACACCACAGATGAATTCCTAGAACATTGGGGAATCAAGAACATGCATTGGGGTCAAAGGCGTTTTCAGAACTCTGATGGTTCCTTAACGCCAGCAGGAAGACTCAGATATGGTGTTGGAGCACCAAGAATCGGTTCGACTCTTACAACCGGAGCTGCACCTTCTAAGGCGAAGAAGAAACCCAAACCGAAGACATTTGATCAGAAGTATAAAAAGCCTACTAAGACTGAAATGGCTGCGGCTGTTGAGAAATACAACGCTAAGCATAACACCGGATACTCCGTCGATCAAATGATATTCAATAAGAATGGCGTTCACTATACGGCCAATGGTGACAAGTTCAGACGTAAAGGCGATAAGAAGTTCTTACCATTCAGAGGCAAATGGGAAACCAAGGCAGAACCAAAGAAATTTGGATGGAAACCGGTTGACCAGATGAGTTCCGATGAGATTAAAGAAGAACTTAATCGTAAGGCTCTTGAAAAAGAGTACAAACAGAAGATGGACCCGAACTATGAAACCAAAGAGCGAATGAAGAGAGCGGTTCTTGATGCTGCAGCTGGAGGCGTTTCTGAAGGCGGTAAGAGGCTTGTCGCTGATGCGGTTGATACTTATACTAGGTACATCTTAAATGGCATCGTTGGCGATGAATATGCTCTTAAGACGTGGAAGAAAGACAACAATGGAAACGGTCAGCAACAGACACAGACGCAGAAACCTACAACACCCACACCACCAGCTCCAAATTCATCTTCTGGTAAAACTAACAAGCGAGGTCTATTCTCAGTATCAGGCGCTAGATCTAGGGCAGAAGCCAAGGCAGAACATAAAGCCTATATGGCTAAGATGAACGCCGAAGCGGAAATTTACAGAAAACAGGAAGAGGATACAAGTCGTCAGAGACAGAAAGCGTTCGAGAAAGAACGAGAAGCCGAAAGAGCAAAGAAGGAAGCCGCAAAAGAAGAAAAGCGTCACCAAAAAGAATTAAATCAAATGGTGAAAGCTAACACTAATACGGACTGGAAAGATGCTTATTTCGATAAAGATGTAGATAGAGATACTCGTGATTACTCTACCGGACCAAGCAAGTCCCAGTCTTCTAAGCCTTCTGCATCTATGTCGCCTTCAAACGAACAGATGCTCAAAAACCTTGACGCTTTGACAAAAGAAGCTAAGAGAAACAGCGACATCGTTAACAATACTGATGACGGCTTTGATGATCTTTACAGTTTCTTCTTAGACGAAGAAGAAAAAAAGAGAAAATAAGAAAAGGAGCGCTATAGATGAGGTTATCTAATACAGCGACTCCTTATTATTATGGAAAATTTCGTGAAGCAGTATTAAGGGGAGAGATACCAGTCTGCCGAGAAGTCTCTATGGAAATGCATAGAATAGACAGGCTTATAGCAGATCCAAGGTATTATTACGACCCAGATGCTGTTGAAGGCTGGGTCAAATACTGCGAAAACGAAATGACTCTTACTGATGGTTCTGACGTTCATCTTCTTGACTCCTTTAAACTTTGGGGAGAGGAAATATTTGGATGGTATAAGTTCGAAACAAGATCCGTTTACGAACCAAACGAAGATGGTCATGGAGGCCACTACGTTCTTAAACGAATCAAACGACGACTTATTAAGAAGCAATACCTCATTGTCGGACGAGGCGCTGCCAAGTCACTTTATGATTCTTGGATACAAAGTTACTTCCAAAATGTTGATACCACCACGACTCAACAAGTGACGACAGCACCTACTATGAATCAGGCAGACGAGGTTATGAGTCCTATTCGAACTGCCATCACAAGATCACGAGGACCTCTGTTTAAGTTTCTAACAGAAGGATCGCTAAACAACACTACTGGCTCGAAAGCGGATAGAGTCAAACTTCTCTCTACAAAAGAGGGAATTGTAAATAGGCTTACAGGGTCAAAGATCGTTGTAAGACCTATGTCCATCGATAAGTTACAGGGACTTAGATGTAAGATTGCCACAGTTGACGAGTGGCTTTCCGGAGATGTCAGGGAAGACGTTGTAGGTTCTCTCGAACAGTCAGCTTCTAAGAACGACGCTGGTGAAAATGGTGACTATTTAATCGTTGCCACAAGTTCAGAAGGAACCGTACGAAACGGCCCTGGCGATACTATCAAAATGGAATTAATGTCAATCCTTAAGGGGGAGTATAGAGCAGAACATGTATCCATTTGGTGGTATAAACTCGATTCGGTCGATGAGGTTGGGGACCCAAGCATGTGGCTTAAGGCCAACCCAAACTTAGGTAAGACTGTAACTTACGATGTTTATCAGCAAGATGTAGAGAGAGCAGAGAAGGCCCCGGCATCTAGGAATGATATTCTTGCAAAAAGATTTGGACTTCCTATGGAGGGCTTTACCTACTTCTTTACATATGAAGAAACACTCGTACACAGGAAACAGGATTTCTGGCAGATGCCATGCTCATTGGGTCTCGACCTTTCTCAAGGCGATGACTTTACTTCTGCCGTTTTCCTGTTCCCATTAAAAGACGGAAGTTTTGGGATTAGGACAAGGAATTATATTTCATCATTAACATTCAATCAACTTCCTCTCGCAATGCATGAAAAGTATGAGCAGTTTATGGCAGAAGGATCGCTTATCGTAATGGATGGAACCATTCTCGATATGATGGCCGTATACGAAGAATTGGATAACTATATAGCAGAATGTCAGTATGATATTCGGTGCGTCGGATACGATCCTTATAATGCCAAAGAGTTCATCGAAAGATGGGCTACAGAAAACGGTCCGTTTGGTATTGAAAAAGTAAGGCAGGGAGCTCAAACCGAGACTGTTCCACTTGGAGAATTGAAGAAACTTGCATCCGAAAGAATGCTTATCTTTGATGAACAGGTTATGCAGTTTGCGATGGGCAACGCCATTACCATTGAGGACACAAACGGCAATAGAAAGCTTCTGAAGAAACGCTATGAAGCTAAGATTGATCCAGTTGCCGCAATGATGGATGCGTTTTGCGCATTTAAACTGAATCGAGAAGCATTTGACTAAGGATAAACGCTGATGATTGGAGAAACCTAAAATGAGTTTGTATACACGATTCAGAAATTCCTGGAATGCGTTTATTGGACGAGATGCCAAAAGTGGCGTTTCAAATGCATTCCAAGACTTAGGCCGGGCATATGCGTTTAGACCTGACCGAGTAAGATTCAGTGGCGGCAACGAGAGAACCATTGTGACGGCTATTTACAACCGAATCGCAATGGATGTTGCCGCCATTAAAATCGAACATGTAGATACAGATGAAAACGGAAGATATATTTCCACACATAAATCTTGTTTGAACGATTGCTTAAATCTTTCTGCTAATCTTGATCAGACAGGCAGAGCATTCGTTCAGGAAGTGGTTATGGAGATGCTAGATTCTGGATGCGTATGTATCGTTCCTGTTCGAGCAACAGCAAATCCGGACTACACAGAAAGCTATGATGTTACAGAACTTCGCGTCGGACAGATTCTAGAATGGTACCCGAAATCTGTAAGAGTGAGAGTTTATGACGAAGAGACTGGGGAAAAGAGAGACATTATCCGCCCCAAGACTTCCGTAGCAATCATAGAGAATCCGCTTTATTCAGTAATCAATGACAGAGCGTCAATCGTTCAACGACTCACACGAAAACTTAATGTACTTGACGCAGTTGATGAAGAAACGAGCTCTGGAAAGTTGAACATGATCATTCAGCTTCCGTACGTGATCAAGACGGATGCTAGAAGAAAGCAAGCGGAACAAAGAAGGAACGACATCGATAAGCAGCTTAGAGAATCCAAACTAGGCATTGCTTATACAGATGGAACAGAAAAGATAGTCCAGCTAAATAGGCCTCTTGAGAACAATCTGATGACACAGATAGAATACCTTACAAAAATGGCATACAGTCAGCTTGGCTTAACTCAGGAGATTATGGACGGAAGCGCTCCGGATGCTGTTATGACAAATTATTATTCTAGAACTATTGAACCGATTATCTCTGCTATCGTAGATGAGATTAAACGTAAGTTCATATCTCAGACAGCACTTACGCAGGGACAATCCATTATGTTCTTCAGAGATCCATTCAAACTCCTTCCGGTAAGTCAGTTTGCAGACATTGGAGACAAGATGAAGCGTAACACCATCATGACCTCCAACGAACTGAGACAAAAGATCGGAATGAAACCGTACGATGATCCTGAAGCTGATAGACTTGAGAATCCTAACATTTCCAAGTCTAACGATCAGCTCAAGATGGAAATGGTTGAGGATGGAAAAATCTCTTCCGATGAAACTGGCGATAATAACACGAGTAAACCGACTCCAGAAAGAACAAAGAGCCTTAACATATTAAGCGACATTGTTAATGGAGTTTAACTGGATTTGTTTTACTAATGAATTACTTTTGTTCGATTCATAAATCTTTTAATGTTTTCAAAATGGGACAAATTATGAAGCCGTATGCCAAATGTTTGTTCATGGTTGTAGACATAAGATAAGCACGACCAAACGAATGCAAAGCTAGCGGAATATTAAGTTGTCTTGTTTAGTTGGCTTATAAGATTAATGAACGGACGAAATGCCAATGGGAGGAAACACAAAAGAAATGGCTAAAAGAGGAAATTACGATTTTAGCGGTTATGCGACAAAAGCAGAAGTGCTTTGCGCAGACGGCCGTGTGATCGGATCAAACGCTTTTGCCGACTGCAATGGCAAAACTGTTCCGATCTTTTGGAATCACCAGCACAACAACGAAGCTAACATTTTAGGCCATGCCGAGCTTGAGAATCGTGCTGATGGTGTATACGCGTATTGCTACCTGAACCCTCATACAAGAGAAGGAAGGAAAGCAAAGGCAGATGTTCAGCATGGAGATATTACAAGTATGTCTATCTTCGCAAATCATCTGCAGGAAGAAGCAAACAGAGTTGTTCATGGCGACATCAAGGAAGTAAGCCTTGTAGCTGCTGGAGCAAATCCTGGCGCACTTATTGATTCCGTCATCATGCACTCTGATGGCTCTTATGACGTATCTGAAGATGAAGCAAACATCACTTGCGGTATCGATTTCGATTTCGTACTTGCTCACTCTGACGACAACGTTGAAGTCAACAACGATGATGAGGATGAAGAAAAAGAGGAGACAACAGAAGTGGGAAACGAAAGAGAAGAAGTGGAAGCTATTCCTGAAGAAGAATTCGAACACGATGATATGGGTGATGTCGAGGAAACGATCAGCCAGATGAGCCCGGTTGAGGTTTTCAAAATGGTAAGATCTGCCCTCTATACGAATCCTGATGACGACACGCTTTCTCATGCCGATGAAGTCGAAGACGAACCGGTTGACGAAAACGATCCGAACACAAAGAAGTATCTGGACATGATCTCTAAGATGTCCCCGAAGGAAATCTTCGATCTTATCCAGACGGCTCTCTTTACTGATCCTGAGAAGCTTAAGGCTCAGCAGAAGAAAGAAGCACCCAAACAGGAAGCAAAAGAAGAAACCAAAGAAGCACCTATTGATAACAAAGAAGGAGAAAAGACAATGAAACATTCTGCTGGAAATTACAGTGTATTTGACGCTGCAGACAACGCAAACGACGCTGTTCTGTCTCATGACGATATGAACAGCCTTGTTACAAGCGCTAAGAACGATGCGAAGAACTATGGCGGTTCTTTCCGCGAAGCATTCATCGCTCATGCTGATCAGGATTATGGTATCGGAAACATCGATCTTCTGTTCCCAGATGCAAAAGCCCTGAACAATGAGCCGGAACTCATCAAGAGAGAAGATGCTTGGGTTGCTGACGTTCTCGGTAGCACCACTCATACTCCTTTCGCAAGAATCAAGACCCTGTTCGCTGACATTACAGCCGATGAAGCAAGAGCTAAGGGTTACATCAAGGGCAAAGTTAAGAAAGAAGAGTTCTTCGCTCTTGCAAAAAGAGAGACAACCCCGACGACCGTTTACAAGAAACAGAAGCTCGATCGCGATGACATCATCGATGTCACTACTGTCGATATCGTCAATTTCCTGATGCGTGAGATGAGAGTCATGCTCAACGAGGAAATTGCTCGTGCTATTCTGATCGGCGATGGCCGTGAGGCTTCTTCTGAGGATAAGATTGACGAGACTCACATTCGTCCTGTTGTTTCCATGGAAGACCTCTTCACTGTTAAGGTTCAGCTGTCCGATGAGGCCGCTAAAGATCCGGCTCTTCAGATCGAAGAAATCGCTAAGGCTCACAAAGAGTATAAGGGATCCGGTTCTCCGAAGTTCTATACCGCTACAGGCATTCACACCAATTGGCTGTGGACCAAAGATACTATCGGAAGAAGACTGTATTCTTCTGATGCTGAGCTTTGCACTGCTCTTCGTGTATCGGCCATTGTTGATGTTCCGGTTATGGAAGATTTGACTGTTACAATTGACGGAGTCGTTTACGATGTATACGGTATCAAGGTTAACCTTAAAGATTATCATGTCGGAACTGATAAGGGTGGCGAGATCAACACCTTCAACCAGTTCGACATCGATGTAAACCGTCAGAAGTATCTTATGGAAGCCAGATGCTCCGGAACGCTTGTTAAGTATCATGCCGCTGAGGTATTCCTTCATAAGCATGGTTCATCTTCCAGCACTCCCAGCGCTGGAGCCTGATCGATAATATACGGAGGACATAACCGAAATGGATGACAGAGAACGATGGCGGAACATTAAGGACTTTCCTGGCTATCGAGTAAGTAGTCGTGGAAGGGTAAAAAGTAATTTATGGGGTTATTGGCATGTGATGCGTGGCGGCATTGATTCGTGTGGTTATCCGGTTGTTCGTTTACGAGATGAGGAGACTGGCCGTGGTCATACGAAAAACGTTCACAGATTGGTTGCGAAAGCGTTTCTTCCTAATAAAGAGAACCTTAGAGATG
>Ga0326511_10002479_pt1 | contig 14957 bp, 14 predicted proteins | sample 0_2496_0518_D_FD_203701 | JGI IMG/M metagenome (GOLD analysis project Ga0326511, IMG submission 203701) | Bovine rumen microbial communities from UC Davis, California, United States - 0_2496_0518 | ecosystem: Host-associated > Mammals > Digestive system > Stomach > Rumen | place: USA... | reverse complement strand
ATTGAACAAGATGCCCGAGCAACAATACATGTTGTAGGCCTCACGATACTCCTTCACAATCCAGAAGCCATATTGCTTGGCAACCGCATACGGACTATAAGGATGGAAAGGCGTGTTCTCGTTCTGCGGCACCTCCTCCACCTTACCATAAAGCTCAGAAGTCGAAGCCTGATAGATACGACAGGTCTCAGTCATCCCTAACTGTCGCACCGCCTCTAAGATGCGCAACACGCCAACGGCATCCACATCCGCTGTGAACTCCGGAGAGTCGAAGCTCACCTGCACATGGCTCTGCGCTGCCAGATTATATATCTCGTCGGGGCGCACCTTACCAATCACGCCCAGCACACTCATCGAGTCCCCCAGATCCGCATAGTGCAGATGGAAATGCGGCTTACCCTCCAAGTGAGCAATACGCTCACGGAAATCCACACTGCTGCGGCGGATGGTTCCATGCACGTCATAACCCTTCTCTAACAAAAACTCAGCCAGGTACGAACCGTCCTGACCCGTTATTCCAGTAATAAGCGCTGTTCTCATAAAGAAATTATCGGAAATTATATTTAATCGTTTATTCTGCTGAAAAACCTCTTATTCTTCTTATTTCTCAACATGATGTATTTTATTGTGTGGCATTCTACGTGACTGAACGAAGTCATCTTAAAGTATCCATCACATCGTCCCGCGAAACATAGGAAGGTTTGTCGGTTTCTGCAAACCCAGCCTGCCCCTCCAGTACCTCCCTATCCTCTTGATATCCCGGAGGATCATCGTTGGCCTTTTAACCCTTCTCCATAAAGCTACAGCGACCCAGCCGTATTTGAAAGATCCTAAGAAACGATAGACGGCCAACTTTAATCGCAACCTGCCATCACCATATTGCCTGCTCAGATTCCAACACAACAATAATACTCCTTTCGATTCCGGTTCATAACGGAATAATCCAGGGAAAATAGAACAGAACCGTTTTGCATAAAAACTAAATTCTTCCTGCTCATGCCCCGGCGTCAGGTTCGACAATATGTCATGATAGACAATGGCATAATGATGCGCCTTTGTAGCCCGACCCGTACCTGTTGTGATCGAAAGAGGTCTTTTCTTCTGGTGATAGGTAATGGTAGAGACAAAACAAACCTTGCTCAAATATTTTAAAAGGTAGAAGATCCAAAGTTGATCCTCAAAAATAATACCTTCTTTATTGAAGAGACGATGATCGATCAGGAAGTCACGCCTGATCAGTTTGTTCCATAAAGCAACATTCGTTTGCCTATAATAGCATTCCCTTACCTCATTATTAGAGGAGGCGACAGCCAAAGCGTACTGCTTGATAGGGACAACCGTTTCGCCAGTTAGTGTATGAAAACAGCAATTCCCCTGTACCAATTCTGCCTCAGGGTATTCTTCCGCCATCGCCATCAACAATGCTATGCAGTCCTCAGTTATCACGTCATCACTGTCCAGATAATAGAGATAATCCCCTTTGGCAGCCAATGTGCCGGTATTCCTAGCGGCAGAAAGCCCTCGGTTCCACTCGTGATGAAGTATCTGAAAGACAATCGGTCCTTCGTAGGATGCAATTACCCTTTCCGCAATAGCCATACTGTCGTCAGTACCGCAGTCATCGACAATCAGACATTCCATGGCGCCCTGATACGTCTGCCGCATCACGCTTCTCAGACAATCCTCAATGTAGGGCGCCACATGATAGACAGGTATGATAATCGACAATTTCATTGTTTGACTGGACTTCACCTATTGCACTCCACTTAAACCCTACCAATGACTGATCCTTAATACTACTCATTATCTTATGAAATGAACGATATCGTGATTTCTACAGATTTTGTTAGAATCAACCTAATAAATTCTTTCTTTTTTGTATCTTTGTAGCCGAAATGAATATTCTACGCAAGATCAGTCATATACTCAAAAAAAGACTTACCGTCCTCTTGATATCTATCGACAGCAAATTAGGAGGCAATAGCAGCACCCAGTCGCATGCCAGCAATTGGGGCAATCACGACTACAAATAATCTCACGCCTTTATAAACTTAGCCTCAACAAACTGAGGAACTTTCCAAGCCATCTTCATCAGCTTAGTCAATATCACAGGGCGGAAACCATGAGCAGCATAGAGTCGTATGTCCTCATCCCACATCTGACGGCGTTTCTTACTATCAGTAGATAATCCTCCCATTCGCATCCTAATGATTTTACGCTTCAGGTACTTCACCTTCAAGGTTGCTTTATAAAGATAGCGAACCAACAAATCTGAGTCTGCAGCGATATGGAACGACTCATCGTACAATCCCTCTCTCAACATCACGTCACGACGGATGTAACAGGTTGGATGCAAAGGCAACCAACCGCATCTCACCTTCCACTTGTGGTAAGTCCCGCCAATCCAGTTCCTCACCAGTTTATCAGTATTTTTATAGTTTACATAAACGCCGTCACCATACACGAAGTCTGCCTTTGAACACTCAAAAGCCTTCACAATGTCCGACACGACATGCGAATCATACAGCATATCATCGCTGTGTACCAGTCCGATAATATCCCCTGTAGCCATTCTGATACCCTTGTTGATGGCCTCATACATCCCACGGTCTGGCTCTGAAATAAAAAGCATAGAGAATTTCGGGTGAGCGGTAGCAAATTCTTCACCTTTAACTTTTACCACTTCACTTTTGATAATCTCGACAGAGTTATCAGAACTAGCCCCATCCACCACAATATATTCTATGTCGGGGTAATCCTGCGCCAACACGCTCTCCATTGCCCCACAGATAGTAGCTTCACGATTAAAACACGAGGTTATAATAGATACTTTCATTAAGCATTCTTCTCTACGTTATCGATCCAATCCAGCGTTCGCTTTGTACCTTCTTTTCTGCTTACAGGCAGATTAGGCGCTATTGCTTTTATCGGCTCAAGGTTATGTACATTATCTGTCGTCATGTTATGCAGTCTGAAACTGGTCATCGGGAAAGCTATGCCAATCTTCTTAAGCAAATCGCCAAACCAACCAGCACATTTAAAGCACCAATATGGAATCCTGGGAATCCATATCCCAGCCTCTTTTGCTATTTCATTGGCCCATTCTGTAATATCGTATGGTTCATAATCACCGATGTAGAACACCTTACGATTCACCTTCTCTGCATCAGCATCAAGTATTGACATAATTTGGTAAATGGCATTATCTACATAACCATAAGTTTTCCTGCAAGCGCGCTTTCCCATATGGAAATACATGTGGCTCAGCACAATATGGAAGAACCTGTTGTAAGGTTCGCCGAACCAGGGCCCCCATATCGATGTCGGCCGAATAATAGACCATGTATATGATGGATTCCGCTCCTTTATCCTACGCTCTGTTTCCACCTTACTTTCGCCATACAGTGTATGCGGTGCATAATCCTCAAAATTCTTGGGCATATACCCTGGCTCACATACATACATCGACGAAGCAAACACTGCCTGCTTAAGATTAGGCACCTGCTCGAGAGCGTCCAAGAGATTAGATACTCCCTGCATATTCGCATTATAGTCTTGGAGAGTTTTTCCGTTCAAATCTGTGCGGGCAGCAAGATGGATAGCATAGTCTGGCATAAATGAGGTAATGACCTCCATCACCTCATCTGTTTGGCACAAGTCCACCTGCTTCCAAATATTCTTATGCGTGCATATCTTTGGAACTGCTATATCAATCGACATTAGCTCAAACTTTCCCTCCTTTAGAAGTTTCTCTATTAGGTTTGTTCCTATAAATCCAGATCCTCCTGATATTAAGATCTTTTCCATCAAGACTGTACTTTAGTTTAATAAATGAATTTTGAGAGGTTTATTGGTTTATTATCTTTTGGTAATATGAATAATGCTTTTCAGCCATCAAATGAAGTGCAAAAATATTATCATAGAGGTTTCTTGATTGGTCTGAATAGTATTTTTTATTAGCAAGAACTTTATCCGCAGCCCTATCGAAGCTTCTCTGATCGCCATATTTAAACAAACCAACATTCGTCTCATTGAAATAGTCGCGATAAATATCGAGATCAGAACAAATTATTGGTGCTCTTACACACATAGCTTCGAGCATTGCTAGGCCAAAGCCTTCAGAGTTAGAGGAAAGACAATATGCATCAAATAAAGGATAATAATTGTATGAACCCTTGAGAAATCCTAAGAAAAGGACCCTGTCAATTACACCACGATATTTAGCCTGCTTAATTAGATTCTCCTTTTCAGCCCCTTCTCCAATTAGAACAACTGCCGCATTAGGGTTATGTGATAGATATGCTATAAGATGATGGAATCCTTTTCTTATTATTAATGAGCCACATCCACAGAGCAGTTGATAATCCCTTTTGAATTCAATTATTTTTCTTTCCACATCTTTCTCAACACCAACCAATGTCATTTCAGGAATCCCATATGGAATAATGTTGTAATAATGGTTATTATTCAAATGCTTCTCATAATAACGTTGTTGAGCAGAAGATGATACAATTACATTTGAAATCTTATTAAGAGCATACTTCCATATCTGACAGTCAAGCCACCCTAAAATAGTGCCCTTTCTCTGAATAAAATCAGGATACATGAAACAATGCATGCTGGTTAGACACTTGTTATTATTATACAATTTATGAAAAGCAACATAGCAATCAGCATATATCTGAGTAGAATGTATGATATCAAATCTCGAAAAATCATACTTTTCCTTAAACTGCAAAGCTCTACATGGTACAGGAAAATTTAATTTATTAGTATATTTCTCCTGTCTATTAAAGTGGAAAACCTCACATTCGAACCCGGGGATTTCCATCATGCCTTTGATAAGGTTTAATGTAAAAATATTGGGTCCAATAGCATCGTCGCCTGGAATTAAATATGCTACTTTCATATTTGAATTATTTTCTAAACAACTACTTTATACGTTTGACTATCTGTTTAATTTTATAACCCAATTTTACATATACCTTCATTAGTATCAATGGCATAAATTCTGAAAGTTTAAGAATAATAAAATCTTGTTTCGGCAGTTTCAAAATTTTAGGAAAATGTTGATCTTCCGTAAAAGAACTGAGCAAAAGATTATAGTCTTCTTTTACAACGTTTTTTGTCCTTAAAATCAAAATAAGCTGTTCGGCCTTCAACTTTAACCTGCCTATTTGATGATGATAAAGGTATTCAAATTCCCCCTTTTCGTGATAGAAATCATAAATCATAGAATCCACTTCTAAAAGATTTTCAAAATTATGTCGTTTAAATTGTGAAGTGTAAGACTCAAGATTTTCGTGAAAATATTTATAAATGGGCTTGTCTACATATGTAATAGATTTGGCATAATAAAAAATCCTTGATGTCATTAGGTAATCTTCTCCAAAATTAAGTCCTTTAACAAATGGATCCTCAAGTTTATCAAATAAGTCTTTTTTATAAAGCCTTGAGACGCCATTCAACATAGTCTTACGTTCAAGCATTAAACATAAACAATCTTTTTTATTGTCATCCTTCAATGGAGAATCAATATATTTAAGCCCGTTCATAAAGACATGAGTAATACCGGCAGAAACGATATCACATCCTGTTGTTAAAATTTTGTTTATTAGCACTTCGACACCGTCTAAGTCAAGATAATCATCTGAGTCCATAAACATAACATAATCGCCTGACGCATGACTTAACCCAGTTATTCTAGAAGCAGCCAATCCCAAATTACACTTATGATTTATTATGCGAATATTGGGGGTTCTAACAGGATAATCTCGAATTACAGATTGAAGAACATTAATACTATCATCAGGTGAGCAATCATTTACAAAAATATATTCAATATCTTTATATGTTTGCTCAAATAGACTTCGTGCACATCTTTCTATATACTTTTCAACACCATACACGGGCACCAATATAGATACTTTCATATTAAATCACGATTTTTGAGAGATATATTCCTTAAATGACATAAAGCCATAAAAATTTCTATATCTGGAATATAACTTAAAAGTCATCAATCTGTCGTCTTCACAAATTACTTCATGTCCATAATCATGAGCAAGGAATAATAGAGAGCTTCCATATCCGACAAGTCTTAATTCTTTCTGAGTCATTAAAACATATTCAAAAGGAATTGAGTTTTCCAATACAGTGTACTTCAGATTTTTTAACTGAAAATACGATATTATCTTTTTCTTTTCTTCTTCAGACTGTCCTGGATGAAATTTAAGATAATTATGTTCTGTTGCTTGTTCGTCTATTAATATCTTACACATTGAAATGTAATCCTTACTTCTAATTAAATTATGAGTAACAAATGCATCATAAATAAATATTGTATGATTTCTTGGGAAAATCAAATCTATATTCTCTTTAGGTAATGGCCATTTTATGATATTACACTTAGCTGGCAGATAGGAAAAGAAAGAGTTATTGATTGCGAATGCATCTATCTTTGAATGGTCTTTAATTTTTTCTTTCAAATACCATGGCCTATAAAACCATACCCTACCATTTGTTATTCTGTCGTAGAAGAAATTCTCTATCTTCCCTTTTGTTGTAGGCTTCACAACATAGGCTTTTTTAAATGGGATATACCCTTCTTGTATATAAGAAAAGTATTCGCACTTATCATTTGTATACATTATGGTCCATAAAGGATGGGCCAAATGAGGTGCATACAAATGATAAGCTTCACCAATAATATCATTAATGAACGAATCAACCTTATCTACAAATGCCATCTTTGGCCTTCTACAAAAGTTTCTACGATTAAAAACCCTTTCTGATTCAAAACTGAGAGAGGAAACATCGTAAACAACAACCTCTTTAGGAATATCGTCATTTTTGTAATTCCGAACAAGCAGAAACAGCACTTCGATACTATCTAATTTTAGAAATGATATCGTTCCAATCGCAGTAAGGAATGCTGTATGGGAATTTATGATAAAAACATGTTTCATTTAACAGAATATGATTCAAGAATCTTTTCAGCGAATTCAAAATCCTCAGGCCAATCAATATCCACTCCTTCTATCTTGTCGACAAGTGCCACATAAGGTTTAAAACCGATACGCTGTTTATGCACTCTCCAAACATCACACTTAAACATAAAGAAAGCAGATGTCTCCACAAAGACAGGTTCAATGGTTTGGGTACGTGGGATATTTTTTAAGTCATAATTTAGAGGCTTTCCGTCATACCATGCAAAGGTCTGTATTTTTTCAGCGCTAAATGCAGAGTCATAATCTTCGTTTTTTATTTTGTTGAGTGCATTCTCAAAGGTCTCTATTTTCATAAATGGAGAAGTTGTATGAGCTAAAATATATACATCAGCTTCAATCGTCTTTGTAAACTCATCATAGATTTCTTTTCCGAGCGTCTCGTCTCTGTCAAGAAATTCTGGGCGCTTCAAGAATTTAACACCTACCGGCAAATATTCTTTCACTGCCTCATTGCTACAATAGCAATATACCTCATCAACCCCCTTCACTTTGGAAAGTGTTTCAAGTACATAACACATCAAGGGTTTATCACCCAACATTTTTAAATTTTTACCGACCACTCGTTTACTATTGAGGCGAATGGGAACAAATGCAACTGTTTTCATATAGATATCTTTTTTACATACAACTAAACGCATCAATAATACCGACAAAATCACGAGCATTATTAACAACCACCAATGAATGAATATTATACTGACGCATCATCTTTTCAGCATCGGACAATTTTGCATTTTCATTGATTACTTTTGGATTAATTGACATAACTTCCTTGACTCTTAATTCAAAGAAAACATCCTGTTTGCTCTGCATTGCACGACGAACATCACCATCAGTCACAACGCCTGCAATCTTACCACTATCTACAGCAACTGCAATTCCTAGCTTAGTTTTGCTGATCTCTATGATAGTCTCAGAGATTTTCTGTTCTGGAGTCACTATAGGCAGGTTGGTTGACACCATCGCATCCTTCACTCTTGTCAGCAATCGTTTGCCAAGACTCCCACCAGGGTGAAACTGTGCGAAATCTTCTGGACGGAAATGACGAATCTCTATCAATGCACATGCTAAAGCATCACCCATTGCCAATGTCGCAGTGGTTGATGATGTCGGTGCAAGATTTAGCGGGTCTGCCTCTCGCTTCACTTTTATATTCAAATGACATGTAGAATATTGTGCTAACAAAGAATCTGGATTCCCCGTCATACCAATAATCGGTATATTTCTCTCTTGCAGTAATGGAATGAATCGAAGCAACTCATCTGTATTGCCAGAATTGCTGATGGCCATGACTACATCATTAGAAGTAAACATACCCAAATCCCCATGAAATGCATCCAAGGGATTCACAAAGAAAGAAGGTGTACCTGTACTAGCCAATGTTGCAGCGATCTTTGCACCGATATGACCAGACTTACCGACACCAGTAATAATAAACCTTCCGTTACAATTATAGATAAGCTCCACAGCTCTGGAAAATCCATCTGTCAACTGAGGTATTAAGTCCATGATTGCCTCAGCTTCATCCTGGAAGCATTTGACTGCATACTTTCTTACATCTATCATAATATCCTATTCTAACAGAGATTTGACTATTGACTCAAAATCTTTCAATGCCATCATGTTGGGTCCATCACTCAATGCTTTATCTGGATCTGGATGGATTTCAAAGAAGTACCCAGTAGCACCAAATGCTTTGGCTGCTAATGCCATTGCTGGTACAAATTCACGATTACCACCAGTTTTACCTCCTGCTGCCCCCGGTCGCTGAACAGAATGCGTACAGTCCATGATCACAGTTGGTACGATCTGCTTCATTAATGGGATATTACGAAAATCTACCACAAGATTATTATATCCATAGATATTTCCTCGCTCTGTCAACCATACGTTCTCATTACCAGACTCTCGAACCTTTTGGACTGGATACTTCATATCTTCACCAGATAGGAACTGGGCTTTCTTAATATTCACTACTTTGCCCGTTTTTGCCGCAGCCACTAACAAATCTGTTTGGCGACTAAGAAATGCTGGTATCTGAAGTACATCAACAACTTCTCCAACAGGTTTGGCCTGATAGCTCTCATGAATATCTGTGAGCAATTTTAGACCATATTTAGATTTAATATCACTCAGCATTTGCAACCCTTTATCAAGTCCTGGTCCACGAAAGGAACTGATGGAGGTACGGTTTGCCTTATCAAACGAGGCTTTGAAAATAACCTCAATTTCATACTTCTTATTCAGACGAACCAGTTCCTCTGCAACTACTTCCAGACATTCCTTCGACTCGATGACACAGGGGCCTGCTATGAAAATGGAACCGTTGTTATTTAATGTAATTTCTTTATGCATTTTATTAACCCTTGAATTATTGACCTATTCCTTAATCCCCAGAAATGACAGAATTTACGTTCAGCAAGAGCATACCAAGGCAACCATGTCGCTGTAAAATGATGCACAGAATAAGTTCTACTACTAATCTCTATTACACCTGTGCTAGCTGACTTTGGAGAGAAGTAGTCCCATGGCAAAACACATATACATTCTTGATGGTTGTCTATCTCAATAGGATTATTTATTGAAATTTGTCTATATTTTTTATTGATCAAATCCTTAAAAATAATGGGCATTACGATTTCATTAAATGACCCATCCTCCTTTATAAAAGAAGAATTATCATAATAATCTATTATATCCTTAAGTAATTTAAATCCTTTTTCTGCACCAAATGTTGCTGCTTCTATCTGATTTTTTTTATACTCATAGCACATAAAATAAGGATATTTCAACAAATCATCGAAAGATTTCAAAACCTCCACGTCAGTATCAAGATAAATTCCTCCATAATTATAAACCGCATAGGCTCTTAAGTAATCTGCAGCATATGCATATCTTTTATTATCATATGCATCACTTACCCACTTATAATCCTGCTTCCTTATTTTACAAAAATTCCAATTAATAAACTCATAGTCTGGTAATTTTTTCTTCCATGATTCGATGCATTGAGCGATCTTTGGAGGATAGGGATCATTAGATAGCCAACAATAGTGAATAATTTTTGGTATCATATTCTTTATTTAATAGTTTCTAATCTATATAACGTTACTTCCACAATTTATTTATCAACTTTGCTAGTTGGTCAAAATATACAAAAGATTTTGCGTGATTTAAATAAAACTTGTGAATATTGGAGTCCAAAAAGAAAATATCATTTTTAGCTACGATACGACATACATCTTCAAATCCGGTATATGGATTCTCAATTAATGTTTTTATGTATTCAGGTATTGAACCAGTTTCTTTAACATCACAGTAGATATAATCTTGATAAAATCGATATGGGCTTATAATACTATTTTTTGCAGTCGAAGCAAAATAGTGTATTATTTTTGATTGGGAAAAATATTTTAAACCATTGTCAGTGAGTTGACAGTTCCATATGCCTCCAATTTCAGTTATAGCAAAATCAAATTTCTGATTTGTCGCGGCCAAAGCTGGTTGATCAGCATCCATACCCAAGCTTAATGTTTTCTGCCATTGGCAATTCCACTCTTTATAAAAACTATGCGTCAAAGGGGAGTCTTTTACAAAAAACACCCCACTGTTAAAATAAACAAAATTCTCATCTATATCGAAGCCTGCAATTTCAGAGGCTAATTTGATATGATGCTGTGTCGGGTGTTGCTTAAACGGAACATGTTTGTCGGCGACAGCTCCTATTTCAATATTCCAATTATCTATTTCGTCAATTTTTGTTGTTATAATTGTATCAGAATCGATAAATAAATAATCCCCTTTTAAGTATTCTCTTAGACTAGTTTTAATATAGCGAGACTTCTGCTTCATACTATATTTACTATCAACGGAGACAGAGATTACATCATCTACATATTTAAGTATCTCACTTCGTTTTCCTGACATCGATTTATTGGTATCTTCATCAACCACAAATACCACAACCGAGTTGGGATTGTGATATTTAAATGAATATACAGACAAAAGAGATTGCTCTAAATAGTAATCGTTTGGACTACTCACCACTGCGTAAATGATTTTAGTTTGCATAAAATACAGTTTAAGAGATTATTTAACAATCAATAATATTTAAAAGACATAATTTTACTTAAGTGTCAATAAAAGTTTAACTAAACCTTTATCACTCTGTGAATTATAGGTTTATTATTCTCAAGTAAAGAATCGTACTTTATGATGTACAAAACTAAATATACAAATATCAAGTTTGAAGTAAGAGAATGCGAGCCTATATAAGAGACGAGAATATATGCTAAATAAAATTTTAGATATATATATTTTGCAGAAACTTTTTGTTTAAACAAAGAGTTGTAAAATAGAATTCCGTATAAAATTAGCCCCATGAAACCTATACTCCAAAATAACGCCACATAACCAATATCTGCTAATATGTATCCTTTGGTATAATCAATTGTTTTTAGAAAATTGTATAGATCACTACCAATATCAGGAAGCCCATTTCCAAACAGGAAAGTGTCTATACTTTTGCAATTATCGGATATGTAATACAGCATTGCAGATATCCTGATATTATCTAGACTTGCTTCATTGATACCGTCATCATGTAAGGTTAAATCTATAATAGACAAAAATGCCTGTGAATAGTTACTTATAATAAATGAAAACAGAACAATGGAAAGATAAAAATAAATATTGTTAAATAATTTGTGATTATTTGAATAAAAATAATATACAAAGGAGAATATTATTGTACCAAATATCATTTGCCTACCAACATGCAAAATAACAACAAACATTAAAACAAATGCAATAATCAAATAAATTGATTTTGACAACCTGTTATATAGAGCGAGGAAATAGAATACTAAAAATGGTAAATGCTCTTTTGTTTCAATGTAAAATCTATAGAAACCTCTATCATCATTACCAACATTTAATCCATCAGGATCTCCAAATACTATCTCTGGCATTTTATATATTTGAAATAGCCAACAAAATAAATATATTACTGCTGAAACAACTAAGACATTCTCTATTGTGGATAAGGAAGGACGTTTTTTGTATAAATAAAATAATACAAAAATAGATAAGTAATGGATATAGCGTGACGGCAGTGTTAAATTATCTCGAAAAACTGAAAATAGATAAGTTAGGATAATACTAACAATTATCATCGATTCTATTTTGAATTTTTTATTGAACATATATTCCTTTCCTATAAAGGTCATATATAAAAATAGTAGCAAACTCAAAAAAGCCATCAAAACCATGTACTTTTGTAAGCCAATATAAAAATAACATCGATAACACATCAAAATGTATGCGAGAAGAACAAAAAACACTTCTTTATTTATATTACTTTTCAGTCCCATATGTAAAAGTTCTATTATCCGCGAAAAACTCTGAAGTTCCCGTGAGTACAGGTATTTCCAGATTTATGAAAAATGTATTATTTTCTAGATTTAACACTTAGTACAACAATTAGGCAGCCGTTGACAGGAGTTTGGCATTCTCCTTTTTGCATATTGCCCGGGTATTCTGATGAATTCCATGAGAATCTTTATTGTTGTTTCAGGTGCTGCCCGTTCAAATGAATCGCTTTCCCCTGTTCTATAAAGAATGTTTTGATGCATTTATCCTATTTACAACTATAATATAAATCATAGATCTTTCGTTCCTAGTAATCCCTAAAGTTATAACGACACAAAACGTTACGGCAATACAGATGAGTACCGAAGCAATCAATCCAATAAAGCTGTTAGGCATAAAATTACATATGAATCTGCAAGCAACGTAGCATACGAAAAACACAATCAGACTACGAAGTATGACCGTAGCTATATATTCTGAGAAGAAGTACCCCTTAACGTATGACCGTAGCAAACAAAACCGGAAAAGCACTGCAACTGAGTAAGTCAGCAGGGTAGGCCACATCACAGCGTATGGTGGATAATCCAGTTCCATCAGCACCCATGCAATTGGCAACTCGCTCAGGATGATTATACTTATACCGATCTGAAACCATTTGATCTTACCTGTCGCCTGAATGGCCTTGGTCACACATTCCGATAAAGAATAAATCAGAGACACCAATATAGAAAAAATGATGAATTGACTAGTGTATTTAGGAACAACTCCCAACCACAGATAGAGAATATAATCAATATTGATTATGACAGGAATAGAGATCAACGTCATTAGATAAAATGTATATCTACTTCCTGCATAGACAAGCTTACGGCAGGCATCCACATTGCCTGCCGCATACTGCTTGGTTATCTGAGGGTTTAAGGCCATGGTAAAGCTATTAGCAAAGGTCTTGACTTGAGCCGTCACTTGCATCCCAATGCCTCTTGCTGCATTCACCGTAGGTCCAAAGAACAAATTCAATATAATGTTTGACAGCTGATCTCTGAAAGTAAAACCGAGGTTGCCAATAACGCTCCATCCTGCAAAGGAAAACATCTCCCTGAACAATGGCCAGTCCATCATCAGACGATAGGAACACTCGACAAAATGACGTTTACAGTAAACTGTATAGCAGAATCGAATCAGTGTTACCACACAGGCCATCAGAATGCTGTAGACAATCAGTTTGTCATAAGGAAATATCAACAGGAGATAGACAATCAACAGCTTCAACACGACATCAAGTATGCTGATGTATGCGAAGGCCGACATCTTCTCATGAGCGACGATGGCTGAATTATAAGGCACACTCATCACGTTAATCATAAAAGTCATAATGGATGCCTGATAGACGCAGTTGGCAGCCACCATCCTCTCGTCAGGGATGTTGAGCTTGGCATTGACGAACCACAAGCCTATCGTCTCTGCTATGACAAAAGCAATGATACAGATAGCCGCATGGATGTTGATGGACGTGCAGAACACCCGTGAGAGCCGGTCATCGTCATGCTTACCCAGCTCGAAAGAAAGGAAGCGCTGGGAAGCCGCAACCATGGCTGAGTTGAGAAAGGCCATCATGGATACAATTCCACCCACCACATTATAAATGCCAAAATCAGACACTCCCAATGTCTGCAAGACAACACGGCTGGTATATAGCCCCACCACCGTCATGATAAACATGCGGAAATAGAGCATCAACGTATTCTTGGCAATGCGCTTATTGTTAGCAGATTCTGACATTGCTTGAATTGAGTCTGTTTTTTAGAAAAACTTCACAAGACGAAACCGCCTTGAAGAAGGCTGTCTGTACTGGAACAAACATTTTGTCTATCATGATAAAGGATATCATAAGGGCGAGAGACTGTATGCCGAGAATTAAGATCAATATCCAAGGAGTATCAATCGTATGATATGTGTACAAGACGCATGGTTTGATCCAGCCATGAAGAATGAGGTGCTGATGATGCAAAATATAGACAGCAAACACTGAGCCTGCCAGCCAATTCACGGCCTTGGACTTGAAATGTAGCCTCCCTACCATGAGGAATAAAAGAACAGCATTGAAGATTAAAACTGGACTGCAGTATGGAAACCCTAACCTATATATAGCCTTCCCAACAAATGAATCAAAGAAAGTAATATATCCTACGAAGAGAGCAATATTCAACAAGAGATATGATAGGACTATAGCACATGTAGGAATTCTATCAGTTACCTCCTTAAAAGATTTTAAGCAGTCACCAAGTACATATAAGAACATAAAAAGAACCAGGTTTTTACCATCAATCATTGAGCTGTCATGCATGAGCCAACCCATATATACTGCCATAAACCCTAATACTAGCAGGAGGAAGAGCCTGCGTTTGTCTGTGTCTATATACGAATTCAAGACCGGAGCTATCAAAAACAAGTAGAAGTATGTCCTGATAAACCAATATGGCGATTTAGAAAAGAAGAACAGGCTTCCCCCCCCCCAGCCCGTCCGAGAACTCCCGATTTCAAAGGGATTTTGACATGATTTAGGCTAATTCTGAG
>Ga0326511_10002476_pt1 | contig 14971 bp, 19 predicted proteins | sample 0_2496_0518_D_FD_203701 | JGI IMG/M metagenome (GOLD analysis project Ga0326511, IMG submission 203701) | Bovine rumen microbial communities from UC Davis, California, United States - 0_2496_0518 | ecosystem: Host-associated > Mammals > Digestive system > Stomach > Rumen | place: USA... | reverse complement strand
GCTCATGGGATGACAGTTTATAGTGTTTTATCGGTTATGACTTACTCAAAATCGATACCCCGTATTTTATATCCTCAAGCAATCTAAATTTATATGAATTAATTTTTTAACGATGAAGGAGTAATGTTTTATGAGCAGAATTGCAAGAGAGGTCAAATCGACCATTAAGAATGAGAAGTACCATAATAACACAGTTATCAATTTCAATGGTGGAGAATCTTTTAAATTGGATCCTATCATGAGATTAAAGATGATTGCTGCTTCTTCCATCTTTGGTGAAGCTTCTTATTACCGTTCCAATGTGAAAGATGGTAGGTATGGAGTTGTGAATTACAGTAGTTGGGGTGATGAATCCGACACATTGAAAAATGCCAGACTCTTCAAAGAGTTTGATGGTAAAACAACAACCGAAGTATTCACAGAAGCCATTGATGAAGCATTGGATTATGACTTTGGAACAACCTTGAATCTGGCAATTGATTTAAGAAAGTTCTATAATATGAGATTGAATCCACAGGTAATTATGGTTCGTGCAGCAATTCATCCGAAACGGAAAGAATGGACAAAAGAACATCCTAGCGAATTCTCTAAAATTAATCAGAAAGTGATGTCACGTGCAGATGAGCCAATGGTACAACTTGCATACTATCTTTGGTTAAATGATGGAAAGAAGAATGGAATTCCTTCTATTATGAAAAGAAGTATTGCTGATAGAATGGCTACATTAAAACCGTATGACATTAATAAATATAAGAGTGCAGAGATTGGAATGATTAATGCATGCCGTTTGGTTCATGCAAATTCAGAATCTCTGAATGAATTAATGAAGACTGGATCAATTACTGTTCAAGAAGATGAAGAAACATGGGAGCAGTTACGTAGTAAAGGTGAATCATGGATGAACATTTGGAAGAAATGTAACATTGGTCACATGGCTTTACTTCGTAACATTCGTAATTTCTTCTCTGATGAAGAATTTGGTAAAGATGATTCAGCATGTAAAGCTTATCTTGAAAAGCTGAAAGATGGTGTGGAAAAAGGCAAACAGTTCCCTTACAGATATTACACAGCTTATAAGATGATTGACAAAATTGAAATTGCACATAAACAGCAGATTCTGGACACTTTAGAAGAATGCATTGATATCTCTATTAAAGAAATGCCCAAGCTTCCCGGTAAGACTGTTATCTTATCCGACAACAGTGGTTCTACATGGGGAACCTTCACATCAGAATATGGTACTACTCAGATTGCTGAGATTGATAACTTAAGTGCAGTCATTGCCGGTATGTGCTCTGAAGAAGCACAAATCGTCAAGTTTGGTACGACATGCAAATGGTTTGAAGTATCTAAACGAAATGGTGCATTGATCCAAGCAAACAAAATCAATGATGGTAAATATAATGATGTCGGCGGTCTCACACAACCCGGCGTAGATGAATTCTTCCAAACAATCATTAATCGTAAGCTTCATTATGATAATATCATTATCTATTCTGATTTGCAGGTTGGACATCTGAGACTTGGTGGTAATACTTGGGCATATCGTCATGAAAATGTTTACCAAGCATTGGATAAGTATCGAAATACTGTGAATAAGAAATGTAATTTCTTCTCTATTCAGACAGCTGGCTACGACAATGTCATTGTACCAGAAATGGCGTATAGAACTGCATTGCTGACTGGTTGGACTGGTAAAGAAACACTCTTTATGAAGAATTACATTGACCTTTGGAATGAGATTGAAACACAGAATAAATAATTAATTAACAAATAAATACAAGTAATTAGAAACGATGCAGGTGTTCAGATACTTCATGTATATAAACATTGCCATATTTCCAGTATGTAGGCATTGCGTCCTAATACTGGACCATCGGGGACTAATGTAACCCCACCTGAACATGAGATTCTCGTTTTTGTGATGATATATTATAATAAATTGACGATGCAGTGTTCCACTTACTTCAATGATACATCATCCCTAAATCTTACTGTTGGTAACACCCTTTGTGGCCTCTTACCGATGGCTTTATAGTGGATCAATTATTCTCGTCGCCCTTTTCTCATTAATGAAATACATTTGTGAAGCAGATGTTAGAGATACTTCTTTGGTTCGAATCCGAAATTAGTCGTTTATTAATAGCTAATGCATATTGGTTGTGCAATACTCTAACAAACATTCTCACAAATTATTTATGACATATTATGGATCTGCTGAAGCAGGTAATCGGTTACTTCAAGTACATATCATCCAACAGTGCTGCTTAGGCACATTAGTGTTGGACTATCTCTTATACCGATTACAATAGTTCTCAGCATTCCTTCTCGTTAATGAAATATTTATGATGATGCAGACGCCGGAGTTACTTCGTCAAACTCATAATTTGAAATGAAATCATATACTCCCGCCATTATTCTCATCTAAGATGTTTCATTTAATTGGGCCTTTCATCCAACGGTTAGGATTAAGTGCTCATAACGCTTTCACGAGGGGTCGGCACCCTCAAGGCCCACCAAAAAAATAAATTACTATATCGAGGGGGACATCCCCCTCGATATATTATTTGAAATATTGCTCCGTTATTTCTTTATATGTCTTCTTAGTTTTTAATGAATACAAAGTGTATCTAATTAATGAATAACCCTCATTTGTTAAAACATCATATGCTTTATTTAAATCATAATTACAGTCAATTATTGTCTCGCAGAAATGACGGATATCATCATCATTATACCATTGATTGCATCTATTGTTATTCATAAAACTTTTCAATTCAGCAACTGTAAATTTCCAACTACGGGAATAGTCATTGCTTTTTATATCAGCAATAATCCGTTCTGTTATATGTGGATATTTTTGGTGGTCCAATAACCTGTAAACAGTTCTTGGTGCTTGATATTGTATTAGCATATCCCGTATCATATCGAGCTCATCTGTTGAGACATTCTTTTCGCGTAAATTATTGCCATGCTTATTATTCCAAGTATAATCACACCATTCTATATTTCTCCAGTGATTATTTATAGAAATATTATCAATATGATTGACGACGGTATGTTTATTATCATAACCGGGTATGAATGTGTGTGCAACAATTCGATGCACGTCATAACCTGCAAGACCTGTCGAGGTCATGAATTTGCACTTTGGATAATATAATGGATTGAGATTGATTTGACATTGAAACTTCAATGGGATGTTTCTCACATTTCCATGGTTGGATATCTCATACATTCCATCGATGATATCCTTGTATCCAACAATTGGTTTCCAAATCTCTTTATCAATAACAAATTCGAGATTAGATGCTCTGTTGTTTCTAGTATCCCCATCAATGTGATTAGGAATGACTGACTCACCAACCGGAAGATTGTTTATATTCCAATCCCAGAATGTCATACATACAATCAAGTCAATATGCTGATATGATGGTTTGTGTTCTTTCGTGGCAATGAAGATGTAATCAAACCCGTTAGTGGAATGATGAATATCATCCAGAATCTTGTTGTATCTGGTATTTCTGATTCTGCCGTAAGAGGATACTTCATAGCAGTCTTCGATGTCGAGATATGAATTAATCGGAGACCAACGTTCTTCTTCATCCAACCATCTCATGTGTTCTTCTTTACTTGTGATATTTTTCATAATAATCAAATCCTTTCATATAATATTATTTAATTGCTTAATGCAACATAATAATATATATTTAACATATATAAATATGCTGATGTGGCGGAACAGGTAGACGCTCTGGACTTAGGATCCCGTGCAGCGATGCGTGAGGTTTCGAATACCTCCATCAGCACCACCTGTCATTTTTATCCTCCAAGAAAAGATGACTTAGATTTATATTTTTACTTCAGCGAGAAGTTTTTTTCATTTTTCTTCTCGCTGTAATGCAGATGTCGTATAGCGGTAGTACACCAGCCTTCCAAGCTGGGAGTGTGGGATCGTCCCCCATCATCTGCTCCATCTGACTAAAGGTATAAAACCAAACATTTCCTTGTGTTACGTGATTACATTTTGATACCAACGGTCAGTTTAATGCTGGTTTTCTTCTTTCTTTAGGCCAGTACATTTTCTATGTTACCGAATCTGAAAACATAAGTCATACGATATGTCACAATCGAACTGAAATATGCGCCATGACTGGCCGCAGAATAGGCGGTATCCAGTTGCTGTACAGATGGCTAGGATGAATCGGACCATACTGTGACAAGTGTGGAATACCACCAGGCCTCGGGTGTGACCGAGTGGTCCTGGTTGAACTGCTGGGAGTAGTGAAATAATCCGTAGGTATGTGATGACTTGATTTAGTGATGTAGACGCGGCTTGATCAACCGCTGATAGCTACATCTGCGAGATGGTGTTAACTGGTAGCACGAACATCACAATTTTTTTTACATGCAAACATGAATCAACATCGTATCCGTGGCTCGAAAGGGACGATTTGGAAAGAGGTCCTCCGGTAGGTGTAAATCGTATATGGTGTTGGAACATGTTTGTTTTCTTTAATCAACTAATAGATTTCTCGGTAGTCAAGCGGCTGAAGACAACGGTTATACCAAGAGGATAATTCGTGAATCCTTTGACACATTGTAGTAATATTCTTAAATAAAGGAGTTGCTACATTATGAGCTTATTTGATCTAGGTAGATATATGGAAGAAATTGGATTCTTTGATCCTAAACCCGTACCAGGATATTCTGATGTACTTGTTGATAGAGAAGGGAATACGTTCAGACCAGATGGATCTGAGTTGCATCAATTCAATTCAAATGGGTATAAACAAATTTGTGCCCATTCAGATGAAACAGGTAAACGTAGGGTAATGGGTGTGCATCAGTTGGTTGCTATGACATACATGTCTGATGAATATTATCCAGGATGTGTTGTACACCATATTGATGAGAACAAGAGTCACAATTGTATAGGTAATCTCAGAGTTGAATCAATGCCCGAGCATTCACGTCACCATGCAAATCCAGAAGCATTATTAAAACATATTAAAGAACATGGTCCTCATAATAAGGGGAAGAAAATGTCTGATGAGTTTCGCGAACATTGCCGGATTAGTGCATTGAAACGTGTTGAACGAGAACGCCAAGAAGGTATTAATCGAGGAGGAAATCATGGCAATCAATTCAGAGATGCAGATGGTAATCTAAAAAAAGTTGACCCAGAAGATTATGCTCGTTTTAGAGAGGCATGCCGTAAAGCGGCTCTTAAAAGAGAAGAAAAAAAGAGATTAGAAAAATTGAAAAATAAATAATTTAATATTTCCCCGTAGCCAAGTAGTAAAGGCAGATGGCCTTGACCCATCGATCGGGAGTGCAATTCTCTCCGGGGAAGTTTTGGATGAGTAAGCCTAGTAGCGAGGGCAGCAGACTGTAAATCTGTGACATTAGAAACACCGTAGGCGCACTTCCTACCTCATCCACCACTTAAAATGATCAACTTTCTGCTTGTCATTTTTAAGAACTCCTAAATTTTATTGCATAACGAAGGTGGGGGCATATGCCCCCACCATAGTTGTGTACTTATCAAATTATTATTTCATTTTTGAACATGTATATGATTAGATTGACCGGAGGTCAATCAATATTAGTTATATAGAAAGGATATGTAAGGTATGAAGTTATTAAACATCATCAAAGAATGGAAGTTTTGTAGTAAGGAAATAGATACTCCAATGCATTGTTCCATTCAACCATTCTCAGAAGCATCATTTGTTGGAATAAAGATGCAGGAGTCTCATGACACTGAGCAACATGCATATGATACGACATTCACAATTTTGTTGAAAGATGAGAGTGGCTCTGACATTTATGTGATTATTGATGCAATTGTTAATGATGATTTCATCTATTGCATCAGTAGTGATGATGCCAATGATAGGAAGATTGCATTGGATTCTTTGTTCTGGGCAATTATTGTTGCAGACCAGACATTATATCTTCAGGAAGATGGAAAGTACCATCCTCAAAAATTCTCTTATTATGCACCAAATGAGATGTAATGTATTCTCATTTGTAATAAACCAAAATCAAACAATTTTAAGGAGGAACTCATTATGAGAGTCGATTATGAGTATACTGATGAAGAAAAGAAAATAATTGGTGATATCAATGAACAACTCGGATACACCGATGTGACAAAAGAGTTGTTGGACAATCTCACAACACTCTGGAGTCGTGGAAAACCCTTACTGACTGATGATGATTATGATGCCCTTGTAGAAGAATATGTCAAGGAACATGGTGAGGAAGCTCGTCCGTTCATGAGGGTAAAGAAACCAGATGGGATTATTAACGCACCCAATCAAACTCTGTCAAAGGTATATGGGGTCACAACACCGATGAGACCCAATCAGAAGACGTATGAAGATTGGGTAAATAATTTAAGAAATAATATCCCGCTTGGACCTGATGTAAAAGTCATCGTACAGCCGAAGTATGATGGAAATTCGACATTCTTGGATATGAAGTCTGGAAAGTACTTTACCAGAGGAGACTATGACAATGGTGAAAGTATGGATGTGACAGAATTATTCAAGGAAACTTATATTGAATACTGGAATCTGATGCCAAATAAACACATGTTTGACGGCCTTGTTGCTGTTAAGTTTGAAGCAATTATGGCGGAAGAGGTATTCAAAGAGACAGGATTCAATAAGCTGTATGTAAATGCAAGAGCAGCAACAAGTGCCATTATCATGTCTCGTAATAAGAACTATGTTAAGCATATTAATCTGATTCCTTTGCGTTTCTACTTCGAAGATGGAAGCATTATGATTCCCAAAAGCTTAGAATGGGAATCTATAGAGACAGAAATAGAAGATTATGCGGGTATTCAAGGATTCATTGACGGACATTTGGAGAATGGTGCAATTGCAGAATGCGGTATCTATTTAGATACCGATAAGGAACCATTTCATTATGCGATTGATGGTATTGTGGTATCTGTGAATGATACAACAGAAATTGCCATTAAGATTCTCAATAATGTGAAAGAAACCAAGATTAAAGCCATTGAATGGCAAATGGGTAAGACAGGAAAGATTACTCCGGTTGGTATCTTAGAACCTGTCACATTCGATAACGGTGTGACAGTTGACCATGTTGGGTTATCCACATTTGAGAGAGTGTATAACTTGAATCTCCATTTTGATGAGACAGTAAGAGTCATGCACAATATCGTCCCATATCTGTTGGATGGTAAAGGTGATGGTGGTATGAGAATTCCCACACCAACCAAATGCCCTGCATGTGGACATCCACTTGATATGAGAAACCTGAAAACCATTCGTTGTACAAATCCCGAATGCCAGAGTAAGAAGCTCGGAGATATCATTCGTTATTGTGAAACCATGAAGATGACGGGTATTTCTAAAGGTGTTTTGACAAAGCTGTATGACCTCGGATATGTGAAATCCATTCCTGATTTGTACAAGATTGATGGCAATGCGCTAGCACTAGAAAAAGGCTTTGCAGAAACATCAGTGACGGCATTGTTGAGTTCCATTCAAGGTGCATCTACACGCGTACCTGTAGAAAGATGGTTTGGTGCATTGCCATGCTTGAATGTCTCCCAGAAAACATGGAAAACAATATTTGATACCAGACTCAAACGGGATGAAGGATTTGTCAATGTGCTCGTGAACGAAATCAATATGGGAAATTGTGAATCCTTCTTGCAAACATTGATTCAACCTATCCTTGGTATCGGTCCAGCAACATGGGCATCAATTGCTGAGGGCTTCCGTAATAACTGGAAAGACATTCGAGACACAATTGGACACGTTCAATTATTGGTGGATTTGACAAAATCTGAAGATAGCAAAGGATTGGTATGCTTGTCTGGCACTCGTGATGAAACCGTAAAATGTGCATTGGAAAAGGCTGGGTATGATGTGACAGATAGCTGGTCATCTAAAGTGGATATCTTAATCATCCCCGATGGAGATTATCATTCATCCAAAGTGGATAAAGCACTCAAGCATGATGTTCCGATATTTACAGTAGAAGATGCTTTGATAAACATTATCAATATAGGTAGCATCTTGTAAGTTTCATATCCCCCGCATATGCGGGGGATTCTTTTTTGTTTTAATCTACATTCTTATATCACAGAAAATTACAAAATAAGAAGGAGTTGGTATTATGCCAAAACATGGTGAATCTGTTATGCGTGAAAGAAACGCAAAGAAAGAACAAGCACGCATCGAAGCAGAGAAACGTGCAGAAGAACAACGTCGCATCGAAGAAGAAAATATGATGCATCGTTTGAAAGATGCAGAACAACACCCTGACAAACGAAACATTGCCAAACTGATTGATGAAACTCGTGAGAAAGGAAATACAGTTTGGTTATGTACAGACTGGCATCTTTGGAAACGACTTTCTAAGAATCAGCCAATTTGTAATAAACGAAAAGACTTTAATAAAGTCATTAGATCAGTAGAGTCCACTGTGAAACTGAATGACCTGTTAATCAATCTTGGTGATTTGGTGGATGGTGAATTTCAAGATAAAGAATCTCTTAAGAATCAGATGCGAGAGATTGTGTGTAAAAAAGTATTAGTTCGTGGGAATAATGATTTGTTCGATAATGCATTCTACAAATCATGTGGATTCTTATATGTTGTAGATTCTTTCCAATGGCACAATATATTGTTTTCACATTGTCCAGTTGAGAATGATTGTGACTTAAACATCCATGGCCACATACACACATCCCCTGATTGTAAGAAAGGAGATAAATTCGCAAAATATTGGCTGCCCTATAAGAATCACATTGATGTGGCATGGTTGGGCGGTCGTATCAAACCGGTTGAATTATCAGAAGTGATTAAAGCACAACCAGAATTTTCCAAACACATTAAAGAGTGTCCTGAACACTTTGGAGAACAAGAGTTGTTGGATAAAAATATGTCATTATTTATGAGGGTAATGGAAGAAGGGTCTTCCTTTGTCCATGACCCATTCTATGATTAAGGAGTATACGTTATATGAACAACAGAGTGAATAGTTGTAAAGACCTCACTATAGATGCTTGGTATATCATTAAAATTGATGAGGATGGATATCCTGTTGTGGGGCAGTATGTTGGTAACCGTGGAGGATTTCTCAAATTTCTTCGGGATGATTTTATGAATAGCATATTCAGTCTACCAGAAGAATGGTTTGATGATATGATCATTGAAAAGTTTAGTTAAGGAGTGAATGATACATGACTGATGAATGGACGAGAGTGAGAGACAGATTGTTTATTGAATCAATATTGGAAGGAAAGATGTTGAGATATAAATTGGCAATGTTTGAAGAAGTATGTCATTTCTACGATATATCATTGCTTAAAGAAGCATGCCATTTCTGTGATATGTCATTGAAAGAGAGAATAAAACAACTTACATCAAAAGAACGAGCAATTCGTAAATTCGGATGGAAGTTTGATACAGATTCATTATTGTATGCATCATCCGGTATGATTGGAGCTCTGAAAGATTGTAGGACTCGTCAGTTCTTGGATGATGTAAGAGAATCTGAACATCTATATGGTGACTACAGACACTATGATGATTTGTTATGGGGATGGAGTGGTGATCAGTGATATTCTTTATGGCAGATATTCATTTGGGTGTGAAACTTCCATTGGAAGATTTCATGAACTCATTGGAATATGCTTTTAAACTCATTCGAGAACACAAAGAACCATGTGATTGTATTGTGATAGCAGGCGACTTATTTGACAGACATCTTAATATCGAAGAGAATTGTCAAGCTGCTCGATTCTTAACGAGATTGGTATTGAATGAATGTGGACGGGGAGATATGAAACATGTCCCTGTTCATATCATTGAAGGAACTTTCTCCCATGATAGAAAACAAATGAAAATCTTCAAACAGTTCTTGGACCATTTTCCGGAAGCATCTGTGTTCTATACGGATACTTGGTGTACTGCGGAATGGACAAATGGAATGAAGGTCTTATATTTACCACAAGAATATGGGAATGTGGACTATTCCGAATTATCCAATGGAAACCAAATGTTCGATTTGATTGTTGGACATGGACCAATGTCATCCAAACAAAAAGAAGTGGTAACTGCTCATGGTACTGAATATATGCATTCTGTGGAATGGTTGTCACAACATTCCAAACTTTGTGTATTCGGTCATTATCATGAATACACCGACTTTGGTGAGAATGTATACTACACTGGTTCTTTATTACGATTCCGATACGGAGAAGATGTCCCCAAAGTATTCTTCATGTGTGATAAAGACTTTAAAGTCACAACGATTAAGAATCCATTTGCAAAAGAATTTAAAACCATCGAGATTCACAATCCAGAAGAATTGCGTGATGCATTATCCAATAACATCGAAACACCACATCGGTTTGTGATTCATTCTGACAGCACGGATTTACAGACATATCATGAAATCATGAACATCAACAAACAGAATACAAACTTATCATACAAGATGGTGACAGAAGAACCTGTGGAAGAATCTGATAAATTAGAATTACCAGAAACAACATCCACCATTGTGGAGCCAATCGAAGGCCTATTGAATTTCATTGATGAACGTTATCATGTTAACTTAGAGAAAGAGGTAAGAGAGTATGAGGATCGTATCAAGAAAGAAAACCAAAGTAGAAAAAATCTCAATTAATGACATCTTACCAGATAAGCCATATCATTTCCAATTTTATTGGCTCGATGAAGCTGATGATCCGTTTCTTTGGCGTGAATTTGAGGGTTATTTAAACAATTATGCACGCATCGATACTAAATGGCATTTTAATTTTACTGATATAAATGGTGAACATCGTGGATATGTATGGGATGATGGATGTTTCATACTGTCAGCATATCCACTCGAAAGGAATGATAACAATGAAGCTGTATCAGAATAATGAAACGAAAGAACTTGTTGTGATTCGTGAACAAACAGAGGATAGTGTGAAGGTGAAACATCTTCACGCTCCTGTTTGGGAAACGTTAACACTTGAACAGTTCAATGAACAATATCACGTGGTAGAAGAGGAAGGTGATATGGAATGATTAATGTATTACTTGTTTGCTGGGTAATCAGTGCATGTATTACGATTGCTTGCCACATCTGTGAGATATATGAATTCAAAAAACATGAAAAACATGATGAAGAAAGAAGGGATGAACGATGAAAAAGAATGTATGCAAGAAGATTAGTCTCACAGACTATTACAAGGGTCAAGCGAAAGCAATTGCAGTTACAACGATTATTATTCTGGCATGGAATGGAATCATGTGGGTTGTTGATAAAATATCCGATAAGAAGACATATCTCAAAGTGGATGGTGATGAATAATGGGTGCTATGAAAGAACTTGCAATTATACTCGATGAACTGGAATATGGAAAGTTTTACAATGTAGAATACGAGGATTGCTCCGGTAATATTGTGAAGAAACATCATATCATGTATTATGACAAAGCATTTGTTTCTTATGCGTGTGATCAGTATTTACGATTCTTGGACAATGGATATCTTTACATCAATCCATATCGATTGATCGATATAGAGGAATCCATCGAAATAGATCCAACAAGAGTGCCATTGAAACTCATGAATGATCAAAAGATTTACAAATGGTCAGAAGAATGGGTTGCTGAATTACAACGTGACAATTTGGTTATCATTCAGCATGACTATATGCCAGAAGGTCGTAACAATATTGACAAGCAATATGCTTTGTTTATGAAACTACAAGGTGTTAGTGGTAATATGGAATTCATGATCACCAGAAATGGTTGGCATGAAGTTGTTTCTATTTCTCCAGCAGATATCATCGAACATCGTGCATACATCCGCCGTCCTAATGAAGACATGAACATTGATCATATGATTGATTACGTTCATGGATATGATTGGAATATGGATGTTTTGAAAATTGGTAAAGCATACCGTCTTGTCAAAGGTGATAAAAAACATGATGCTTTGTTGCGCAAGATAGATGAATGTTATCTCACATTTACTATCATTGAAGAGAATTGCACAAATGGTGAGATTTTGGTGAATCCTGTTCTTGATGTTGCAAAGTATGATGTATATCCAATGGAGTTGATTACAAATGAAACATCCGCAGAATCATGATACAATCGTATTGATCATTGTATCAATATTGATTGCATTCTTTGTTTGGTATACGATAAAAGGCGGGACAATCGTTGTTGGTTGTCCTGCTCCGCCACACTAAGGAGGGATCAACGTGACTGTTGATGACATGATGAAACAGGTTTTCGATTCACTCGAGGTTGACACTCGCATTTATGCAGAGTTTGAATATGGCGGTGGACTGTATTCAGGAGAGTTCAAAGTGATATGGATTAATAAAGGAAAAGACTGTATCAGTCTAACCACACCAAATGAATCTCCGTATGGAACATGTATTGGCGTTCCACTTAAAAACTTCTTTAGTTTAGTAAATATTTCAAATACAAATAAGGAGGAATCTAATATGACTGATTATGGAAGAAAGCTTGAAAGAGAATGGCGTAATGAAATGGCTATTGGAGCCATTTATGATTTCATGGGTAGAGATACACATGGATTGATGCGTGGATATACTTTCGCTGGATTTGATGGGTGCGGTGAAGATTTAAAGTTGAACTTCATCAATGAAAGAACCAATACACCGTATCAAATTTATGCGTCTGATATCGGCAGATGTAGTCTCACCAGTACTCCTAGACCAAAATGGTTAAAGGATGCAAAACCCGGTGACAAATTCAGACTCAGATATCGTGATATCAATATCGACAATAACATTGTTTGCAACACATGGTATTTCAAGAAATACGAATATGTTACCGATGATATTGTCATCAGTTTTACTTGGAATCCCAATGATCAGTATATTGAGCACACCATCAAGCTTAGTAATATTATATGTGCTGAGAACCTTATGTGTGAGAATTGTCCCGAACCAATGCAACTTGTAAAGAAAATCGAAGGATACAGATTTGATGAAAAAGAATTTTATCGTGCGACAAATAGTGTTCGTCATTTCTTAATAAAAGATATCAATAATGACCGTTACGAAGCATTGTATTATGGACCAACACTTGATAAAGCCGGCATGCATATTGCGTTTGCAAGGAGCGTGGGATGTGGTAATGTTACTTGCGAAAGTGCGGAGTTATATCATGACAAAATTATATGTGATTCTACTACTGACTGGACAAATTTCAAACTGTTCAAAGGTGATAGTTTATGTACTTATGATGAAATCAAGATGGACGACATCTTCAAGAAAGAAGAAAAACTGGAATGGGATATTGACAAACTGAAAGTTGGTAAAGCATATCGTATTCAAGATAGTGATGGTAATGAGACTGATGGTATTTATACACGCTTGTATGAAACAGCAGTACCAGGCCAATCATCAATTGCATTTACAGTTTTAGCTGATAACAGAGCGGATGGTGTCTATCATGTATATCTGGGGGAGTTAGCCCGTGGTGAGATTAAGATTTATGAGCTCACATGTAGAGGTGAGAATGAATAAAATGAAAAAGATTGAGATATGCCAGAGTCCCATACTGAAAAGAGTATGGGACTGTGATAGAATTGCACAAGAATTGACTGGTGGGAAGTTCTGTTATATCACTAGAAATCCAGTGCATTCATTTACAAATGGAGCAAGACATCTTGCCATTTTGGATGAAGTGACAGAAGATGGTAAATTATTGAAATTCCGAGTTGTATCATTACAGTTTGATCGGAATACAAGTAGTGAGTTGGATGATACATTAGTTGAATACAGTATGTCTATTGAGCATCTTGATAACTTAAAAGTCGAAATAATTCTTGAAAAACTTGAAGATGGCAGCTTAATCTGGTTGGAAAATTTAACATACATGGAAGTTGAGTATCCTTGGAATGCTCATTTGGAAATTGATCAATCATATCACATTTACGATTCCAAAACAAAAGAATGGAAATATTATCTTCGTCTCAATAATATAACTGATGATTATCTTGAATTCTATCATTATATTAGAGAAAATGGTATATCAAGTGTGGATTCCATAAAGATTGATAAAACAAATATTGATAGGTATGAATTATACGCGTATGAAAAGGAGAATGAAGAATGAATGTAATTATATTCAATCCAGCTGTATTTTGTATCGGAGAAAGCTATTCGGTTTCTTCCAGATATGAACATACATTTCTTGGAAAATGTGTTGAGGTGAAAGACACGCTTGTTGTGTTTGAAACACCATATGGGAAGATTTCTGTTACACCCGGAATGGTTGTATCAGATGATTATCGATTTGAACGAATCAATATTGCAAAGAAATACTCTGAGATGCAAACAACATCTCAGGAGTCTGCAGCAAATGATGTACTCGAAGAACAAGGTTTGTTAGGATATCATGAAGCTGTTGTGAAGGGAGAAATTCCAAATGATGAATAAAAATGTTGTGGAAGAACTGATTGACGTTTCTGATGAATTGGGATCGCAGGATAATGTGTATCAGAGATTCGATAAATTAAATGAGGAACGCACAAAGGTGAAACAGAATTTACTTAGAAAAGCATTATCTTTTCCAATGTTTGTAAATGCTGTTTCTCCATACATGGATGGGTTGGTGTCGGATAATGCCTCGGAAGAGAAGTAACTTAAAGCACCACCATTGGAAATATGTTCCAGAAGAATACAAACACAAGAAGGAACGTATTTCACGTTTTATCATTTTACTGTTGCTGGGATCTACCATTATCCCAGCAACTATCTATTCCATTACAAAATGCTTTTAGATAAATAACTGGGAGGAATAGTTATGTCGAATTACATCGTATCTAAGAATGTTTATCAGTATAATTTGGACAAACTGCATGTGGGAGATTATGTAGAGTTTACCATCAAAGATACTCTTTGTGATTGTGATATCGATATTGATTGTACT